>ERZ887849.498-NODE-498-length-42210-cov-10.749377_pt1 | contig 42210 bp, 31 predicted proteins | sample MGYA00521267_ERZ887849 | MGnify/ENA primary metagenome ERZ887849 (study PRJEB32303, sample SAMEA104408601) | aquatic metagenome | biome: Brackish water; feature: Pelagic; material: water | place: Baltic Sea | collected 2014-06-06T16:11:00 | depth 2,863 m ... | reverse complement strand
CGCTGTATAGATAGGGACACTGAGCATGTCAGACGCATTGGATCTCGCAACGCGCGCGCTGAAACATTTCAATGCGGGGACCACGGATCTGGCTCCCTCTCAAATGCGTGTCCCAGTCGCCGCCTATATCGACGAGGCGCGTTTTCAAGACGAGCGAAAGGCGGTGTTTTTTGAGTCGCCTATAGCCGTTGCGCTATCGATAGAAGTACCCGGTAGCGGAGACTTTCAAACCCAGACCGTTATGAATATCCCGCTACTTATTACCCGCGATAGCGAGGGGAAAATACATTGCTTTATCAATGTATGTCGCCATCGGGGAGCTAAGATTTGTTCCGCGGAGAATGGCCGCCAATCACGATTTACCTGTCCCTATCATGCTTGGACCTACAGCAACCGGGGTGAGCTGATTGGCATATATGGCGAGAATTCTTTTGGTGAAGTCGACCGTGACACCATGGGATTAACTGAGCTGTGGTGCGAGGAGAAGGCCGGCATCATCTTTGTTTGCCTTACAACCCAAAAGTCCTTCGATATAGACGATTGGCTTGGCGGTTTTTCGGACAAGCTTCATGATCAAGACCTCACAAACTGGCATATTTATGAGTCTCGTTATATCGCTGGCGCGGGCTGGAAAGCCACCATGGACGGCTACTTGGAGGTATATCATCACGAAAGTGTTCACGGAAAAACCGTGGGACCGCACACCGTTGGTAACCTGCTGGTGCACGACACGTGGGGTCCCCACCAACGCATGGCTTTTGCCAGAAAAAATATAAGTGAACTAAACGAATCCGAATCTGCATCTTGGGGCTCGCCAGAACAATACATCAGAGTCGTGCACTCGGTTTTTCCCAACTTATCAATTTCTGCCATCCTTGGGGGCCAATGTCTGGTTGGGTTCATTTATCCGGGGGAGACCAGCGCAAAAACTGTCACAAGACAGCTCATATTAAGCGCTCAAACACCCACTACAGACCAAGCTAAGGTCGCCCTCGAAGCCTTTAGCCAAATGACCTTGCAAGCAGTTCGCGATGAAGACTATGTGCTTGTCGCGACGGTGCAAGAAGCTCTGCAGTCAGGCGCAAATGAAAGTTTCTTAATCGGCAGGAATGAGCCTGCGGTACAGCACTACCACCGTATGATTGAAAAGATCTGCCAATAGCAGCGCTCACATGCCGGCGGATCGTGAGTCATTCATCGAGTCCGCCTTACCGTCACCTACTTTTGCCATGATCAGCCCATTTGCTTGTCAGCGTGTATGTGACCCCGCTAACTAGTCGCCGCCGCATATTTCACGGGCGGCAAAGTGTCGCAAACTCGCGTTGCTTGCCCAATCCGGTTACTGTTTGGGGCGCATTGTGTCGAAACGTATATCTCACTACGATAATTCGAACACCTCATGGCCACGTATAGAATCAAGTCCACGGACTAGTTCAGCATACTGACGCTCACGACGAAGCAACTGAGATTTCCTAGTGCTAACGGAGAGTTTTATGGAGTCAATTGCGATACAAGAAAGTCGCTCATCGATTCGTCGCAGGCTGGCAAAACAGTTTAGCGCCTTCATTGACCCGCACTTTGTTGTGAGTGACCAAGAGACCTTGAGACCCTACGAGTGCGACGGTCTGTCGGCCTACTGTGAAGAAGCACTACTCGTGGTCCTGCCAGACACTGTAGCCCAAGCACAAAAAGTACTAAAAATTTGTCACAGGGAAGGTGTGCCGGTGGTAGCACGAGGTGCGGGCACTGGATTGTCTGCCGGAGCAATGCCTCATGCCGAGGGTGTTGTGCTTTCGATGGCAAAGTTTAATCGCGTGCTAGAGATCGATATCGCAGCCCGTGCCGCTCGAGTCCAACCGGGCGTACGCAATATTGCGATCAGTGAAGCAGCGGCGGAATTTGGCTTCTATTACGCTCCAGATCCCTCATCGCAGATCGCGTGTACCATCGGAGGCAATGTAGCGGAAAACTCTGGTGGGGTTCACTGTCTTAAATATGGGCTAACAGTACATAACCTGCTCAGCATTCAGTTCCTCACCATGGAAGGCGAGTTAATTACCCTCGGCGGTGAGGCATTAGATAGTTACGGCATGGATTTAATGGCGCTGTTAACAGGCTCAGAAGGCCTATTGGGACTAGTTACTGAAGTTCGGGTGAAGCTCTTGCCAAAACCAGAGCGTGCTCAGGTTGTGATGGCGGGCTTCGCGACGGTTTCCGAGGCGGGAGACGCGGTGGGTAAAATCATCGCAGAAGGCATTATTCCGGCCGGTTTAGAGATGATGGACAGTTTTGCTATTCAAGCAGCTGAGGATTTTGCCAGGGCGGGTTACCCCCTCGACGCAAAGGCGTTACTGCTGTGCGAAGTTGATGGGACTCACGAGGAGGTCGATGAGCACGTCGCAACAGTAGTAACAATTTTCAAAAATCTTGGTGCGACTTCAGTACGGGTGTCACAAAACGAGGATGAGCGAGCTCGCCTGTGGGCGGGCCGCAAGTCGGCATTTCCAGCGGTTGGGCGTATATCGCCAGATTACTATTGCATGGATGGAACCATTCCGCGCAGCCAGTTAACCCGTGTCCTACTCGCGATGGAGGAAATGTCTGAGCACTATAACTTGCGAGTCGCTAACGTATTTCACGCCGGTGATGGCAACCTTCACCCATTGATTCTCTTTGATGCAAACGTACCCGGCGAGTTGGAACGTACCGAAGAATTTGGCGGAAAAATTTTAGAGCTCTGTGTAGAGGTCGGTGGCTGTATTACCGGCGAGCACGGTGTTGGTTACGAAAAATTGCGGCAGATGCCAGCGCAGTTTACGGATGCAGAGCTGGAGCAATTCCATCGTGTTAAGCGCGCCTTTGATGCGAAAACATTGCTGAACCCAGGCAAGGGTATTCCTACGCTGCGCAGCTGTCAGGAGTATCGATCACTCAATATGAATCTGATGCCCAATGCGCAGGTCGCGTCGCAACCAGAAAATAACTTGCGAGAAGCACGTGGCTGATATCACACAGCATTTATTAGATCAGATTGCTACTGCCTGTAACAGTAATCAGACCCTATCAATCAAGGCTGGGGGCTCTAAGGCGTTCATGGGGCGCCCCATCCAAGCTGATTGCCAGTTAGATCTATCTGGTCATTCGGGCATTGTGAGCTATCACCCGGTAGAACTTGTTATGACAGCGCGAGCTGGTACGCCTCTAGTGGAGCTAGAGGCTGCACTCGCGGAACATAATCAAATGCTTGCATTTGAGCCGCCTCGTTTTGCAGGGCGAGGGACACTGGGTGGAACCCTGGCGACCAATCTCTCGGGCCCCAGCCGTCCATGGTGGGGCTCGATTCGCGACCATATCTTAGGGGTTAACTTAATAAATGGCTTTGCCGAGCGTCTTCGCTTCGGCGGTCAGGTCATGAAAAATGTGGCGGGCTATGATTTGTCCCGGCTGCAAGCTGGTGCCTTTGGCGCGCTTGGCGTTATGACTGAGATTTCCTTTAAGGTGTCACCCCAGCCCGCGGCACTCCGCACCCTAAAGTTCCACCTAAGCGAGTCAGAAGCGATCGAGCAAATGAATTACTTCGCGAGCCAACCCAAGCCCCTTTCGGCTGCCTATTGGCAAAGCGGAGTGCTCTATGTGCGATTAGCCGGAGCGGCGTCCGCGGTTGATACAACGGCCAAGCATTGGGGTGGTGATGAGATTGGCACACCAGAAGCGACGGCAATTTGGCAAACCCTTCAGGATCAGCAGCTCGCTATATTTAACGCTTCAACGCTATGGCGCTTTTCCGTTCGATCTAATGCGCCGTCTTTAAATCTAAACGGTGACACCCTAATCAACTGGGGTGGTGCCGAGCGCTGGGTGGCAGCAGATGCGGAATTAGCCGAGATGGCGCAAGTGGCCGAGACAGCAGGCGGCCAAGTGAGCTTATACCGAGGCGGTGATCGTAAGGGTGAGGTGCTACATCCCATGGTCCCTGAATTACAAAGGCTGCAGCAGCGCATCAAGCAAGCTGTAGATCCGAAGGGTATTTTTAATCCGGGTCGTGGATATAGCTGGCTTTAGGGGTAAAAGATGCAAACAAATATCGTCCAGACGTATCTAGCGACTCCCGAAGGTAAGGAGGCAGAGGCCATTCTGCGCAGCTGTGTCCACTGTGGTTTCTGTACCGCGACCTGTCCCACTTATCAGGAGTTGAATGACGAGCGTGACGGTCCTCGCGGACGCATTTATCTGATTAAGCAGCTACTTGAAACGGATCAGGTTACCGACAAAACCCGCACGCATCTGGATCGTTGTTTGACTTGTCGTAGTTGTGAAACCACCTGTCCGTCAGGCGTGCAGTATGGACGGCTATTGGATATTGGCCGTGGGATCGTCGAGAAGAAATTAGAGCGCCCTTTTACGGACAGGCTGATTCGGTGGGTACTACGGCAAATACTGCCAAACGCCAATCGGTTTGGCCCACTGCTGCGATTTGGTCAGGCCGTCAAACCGATCCTACCCAGTGCTCTCGCTAACAAAATTCCGCGCATACGGAAGGCGGCGCCTTGGCCCGAATCAAGCCACCCGCGTGTCATGGTGGCTTTGGCCGGGTGCGCGCAACCTAGTGCGGCGCCTAATACCAATGCGGCGGCGGCAAGGGTTTTAGATAAATTGGGTATTACTCTTGTAGAGGCCCAAGGCGCTGGCTGCTGCGGCGCGGTGAACCATCACCTGTCTGCGCAAGAAGCGGCCCTCGGTGAAATGCGTCGCAACATTGATGCATGGTGGCCAGCGGTGGAAGCCGGTTGCCAAGCGATTGTCATAACAGCTTCTGGTTGCGGTGCAATGGTGCAGGAGTATGGGCACCTGTTGAGGGATGATCCTGCCTATGCCAGTAAGGCAAAGCGTGTTAGTGCGCTAGCAAAAGATATTAGCGACATATTGCTGAATGAAGATCTGTCGGTGTTGAAGCCTTTAACGACAAATCAGAAAGTAGCCGTTCATTGCCCATGTACCTTGCAACACGCGATGCGGCAGGGTAACCGCAGTGTGGAGACAATTCTGGTCAAGGTGGGCTTTGAAATCGCGGCGACGAAAGATGCACACCTCTGTTGTGGGTCAGCGGGAACCTACTCGATCTTACAACCCAAGATGGCAAAGCGCTTGCTGGCTAACAAAGTGGAAGCACTTTCGTTCGATAACCCGACCCAGATAGTCACCTCTAATATCGGCTGCCAGCTACACATTGAGACCGAGGCTCCCGTTCCAGTGAATCACTGGATAGAACTCCTGGATTGCTAGGGATGATTGCGCTGCGGAGAGCGTTCGGCGCGTCACTGTGATTTGACGCGTCGAACACTGTATGTTCTGAGCTGACTGAAACAGGCACAGGCTGTCGATCGCCGGGACGTTGTTCAACTTACTAAGGACTGAATCCGCCATAAAAATGCATAAAAAAGGCTCCGTTGACGGGAGCCTTTTATCAAGCTGCGAGCTTTGGCCTTAAGCGGAGTAGCCACCGTCAACAGGCAGCGACTGACCACTGATGTAACCGGCATTTTCCGAGGCAAGAAACACAACGGTATCAAACAGCTCCGCTGGCGCGCCCGCTCTGGCCAGGGGCACTTGCTGCATCCACTGGTCAAGAATGCCGCCTGGGGGCGATTCAATTTCCTGCGATAAGCCCGCCGCCATAAAGCCATTCACCCAGCGACGGACCAGTTGTTTAGCTGAAATAGACTGAAGGTTCAGATGCTTTTTCAACTTGTCTTTTAAGCTAACAAGGTACGCTTTCTTACTCTTCGTGTGTTTGTCGACGGACATGCTTGGCGCTGCCTAAAACGAGTACTAAAAGATTACTCGCTAGGTCGGCGATGGCAAGCTTCCTCAGCCTATTAAGTGGGTTATACTTTGTGCTGAGCTGTGTACGTTTGTGCACCCGTCTATATTGACATGGTAGAGGTCGGCGGTTCGAATCCGCCTGGTCCTACCAAATGACAGACCCTCGCCAACGGCGGGGGTTTGGCTCTACCCCATTAACGGGGGATGGACCGTTTCTCACTACACTCGATTGATGATGCCATCCCATCCACAATGGGTTAAGACCCTCAATCGATAGTTTTCAAAATTCCTGAACCCGTAGGCTCTCCGAGTCATCATCTCCATCTTGTTGTGGAAGCCTTCTTTTGGGCCGTTGCTCTTGCTGAAGCGCCACATCGCGACGATGGGCTCAAGCCATGAGGTCAGTGTTTTTGCCAGCCGTCTGAGCGGACTCTGCTGCAACTGCTTGATTAAAGTCAGTAGCTTGGGCAGCCTCCTCCGAACGCTTTTCTTGCGCTGGTTTTTAAGCAATAGCAGTCTATTGAGGTCTTGCTTGGCCTCATAGAGCGCTGCCAATGCGGGGTAGTCACTTAGATAGCGCTGTAAGTTCTTATGCTGCTCCGGCCTCAATCGCCACGCATGACGCCGCATCAAGCTCAGTAGCCCCCGGTGCCTTCGCCCCTCGGGGTCCACATCTTTCCATGCGCTCAAAAAATGTTGGTTGACCAGCCGAATGACGTGGAAGCGATCGGCGACAATCGTCGCCCGAGGAAAGTGCTGCCGCGCGATCTTGCGGTAGGTCTCAGACAGGTCCATGACAATAAGCCGAACATTGTCTTTGCCCCGTAAGCGCCGTAAATAGCCTTCTAGGCTCGACTCGGAGCGCCCGAGTCGCACGTCAAAGACCTTGTTACGCCGCAGGTCGACTAGCGTTGTGGCGAAGCCACGCTTGCGAGTAAAAAAGTGCTCATCGATCCCCATGACCTTGGGACAGGGGCGGTTGGACATCTCAGAGAGGCGTTGCCGACAATAGCTCTGATACCAACGCTCGGTGGTGGCCGCGCTGACCCGGTGGGTCCGGGTCAGCTTGGCCTGGGTCACGCCACCATCATGGGTCTCGAAGACCTCAAGGCGGAACGCTTCTGAGGCCCTGAAGCGTGGTCTGACACCATTGAATCGGTGGCGGAAGTAGCGGCCGCAGCGGAGACAATGGTACTTGGGTGTTTTAAGACACAGAGTAATCAGCTGATTACCTTGGCGGGTATGCTTCAAGGTTCGCTGGTACGTCGCTTTGATCCGAACCCTCGGGTCATCGCAATAAAGACAGCTCGGGCGTGTCGTTGGCTTGGCGTACACGATGATCGCATCATTACGATCTACCCGTTCGACCTCCAGCTCTGGAAGTCCTAGTATTAATCCTGCGTGGGACATCGGTGTTCTCCATTAAATAATTCCGCAAAATCAGTTTAATGAGACCCGGTGTCCCCCGTTAATGATGAAGAGCCAAACATTCATCAACGACTGACGAATAAGAACCAAACGAGGTCAGCTGCTTAGCTCTTAGAAGAACGGCTGAGTCGGCTATACAGCCGTCATACCCCCATCAATAATGTGCTCAGCACCGGTAATAAAACGAGATTCGTCTGAGGCCAAGAAAACTACCAGGTTGGACACCTCCTCGGGATCAGCAAACCGGCCCAATGGGATAATCTCAGCAGCGCCGCCACCATCCTCGTCTGTGGCAGATACCATCATCGGGGTTTTGGTGTACCCCGGATGAATTGAATTTACCCTAATCCCGGCGCGCCCATATTCGACCGCGACCTGCTTGGTCATGCCTCTTACAGCAAACTTAGAGCCAACATACGCCAAATTTGGTGAGCCAACAATTGCAACCATACCGGAGATCGATGAGATGTTGATGATCGATCCACCACCGGCTCTCACCATACTTGGAATGACCGCTTGCATACCTAGAAAAACAGACACCTGATTGACATTACAAACGTGCAGGTAATCGGACAGTGATAGGTCTGCAGTGTGGGCGATAGGCCCGATGATGCCTGCATTGTTCACCAACACAGTTACTGATCCAAAATGCTGCTGGGCGGTGGCAACAACTGATTGCCAATCTTCCTGACTAGTAACGTCTTGCTGAATGAACAGGGCTTGGTCGCCAATTTTTTCAGCAATTTCTCGCCCCTGAGCTTCATTGATGTCGGTGAGAACCACTTGTGCGCCTTCCTGCGCAAGCATTACCGCATGGGTCTCACCCATACCCTGTGCGGCACCAGTAACCAAGGCCACCTTGCCAGACAATCTGTTCATACTCCCTCCGACAACTCTATAAATTAGTTGGAGCGCTTTGAAGTGTTACAAAGTAAACACACTTGCAAGGCACCATTATTGTTCAATGCTCCAAAGGGCTTGACCTCAACTGCACTTTCCCAACGTAAGTACGTGGTGCCTCCGATTGCATGATCGGGTCAAGACCATTGGTGAACCATAAGCCCCTGCCTTTCCAACCCATGTTGGGTTGATCAATGCGCCCATCAACTCCACGAGTAAATGTCACCATCGGGTAAGGAATTCTGATCACGGTGAATTCTTCTTTAGAAGGATCAAAAACAATCAGAGAATCAGAATTCGTGCCATTGATAACAACCGCATCTTGGCCCAATCCCAACGTATTGAATTGATCAACCCAAATGAAATAGTGGAAATCAGCTGAGCCAGAGGTCTCAATACCTCGAAAGTTTGGGCCTGGTGTAGGCCAAATGGTCCAACCTTCTGGACATTGATCTCCAGCACCCCAAGTTTGTTTACAACGGTCCCTATCAAATCTCGCGAGATGTCCGCTGCCAGCCATTGCGGCCCAGACGTTGCCTTTGCTGTCCACATCAATACCGCGGGCACCAGCAGCAGGCGCAGGAGGGCTATACACCTCGTGTCGATCTGTTGCGGGATCGTAGCGCATGACATAACCGGCTTTTCCATAGGTAGGAAACTTGCCATAGGAGCCCGGTGGTATTGATACCCAGACATCCTTTTTTGCTGGATTGGGGATGATGCTGTAACGAAAGCCGACTATAGGTGTGTCAGCAACGTCATCTCCATCGGTGTCAACAACCGCTTCACTCCAGCCCATTGCTTGTTCCAATGTCTCTGGCTTATCTGCGTCAAAAACCGCTGTATCCAGCCATCCAATTGCTCGGTCGTCACCGTTAGTCCACAGCACACCTTGTGCATCGAATTGAAGGTGATGTGTTCCAAAACACGTATCTACCGGCACTAAATTTCCGGTTTTGGTGTCGTAATATCCCAGTTGTCGGTGATGATAATAGCTGGAAATGAAGGGATCTTTCTGGCAAAAGTCAGGCAGATCCTCGCCCCACTCTCTGCGAATTTGCATGGTCATCCAAACCCTACCCATGTCATCAAACATAGGGTTGTGGGCATTAACGGGGTTGTTATAAGCCCCTGGATGCTGCGAAGTCACACCCTCAGAAGGACAACCCAGCAACTTCGCTCCAACAGGAATAACTTCATCGGAATCCAAGGCTTTATACGTTTGATCGCACCATGGGACTGCATTTGGCCATGGCGGAAGCTTTATCTGTGACCACTGATGGCTATTTGTATCGAGCGTTAATAAATGGTCATTACCAATATCAAGACCATAAATCAGTCCGTCGGGATAAAGACTTGGATTTCGTTTATCGGTGGATATAACATCATGGGCATAGGTGTAGCGCTCACCATACTGCCACTGGGTAATAACAAAATTGCGTTCAATGCCCTGTGGTCTGGGAGGACTTTCTGGAACCACGCCTTTACCTATTTTCTCGCCCCACTCCCCAAGCACATCAAGCAATAGATCTCGATTGAGTTGCTGACCCAGCATATCCATCAGTGCCACTTTTTTTAGCCCGTGATCATAGGAACTTCTCACTGGCAGTCGGTTATAGGCGGAGCCCTGTTGGTGACAAATAATGCAGTTAAGTTTGAACTGGTCAGACCAAGTCTTGTTGCTTTCATAAGGGAGTGCAGCATTTTTAACTCTGTCACTGGTAGGCAGGTCCATTAGGGCGAGCCAGTAATTCGCAGGATAAATTGCCGCAGCCTCCATGGGCGTCTCAGCCAGCTCTACTTTGAGCAAAACATTATCGCCAGGCCTAGCCTCGACTTTTGATGAATCCTTTAGCCCGTATCCGCGAACCCACAGTCTATAGCCGTTATCTGGCAACTCTGGAATAACAAATTTACCATCATCTCCCGTAACAACTATTTTCCGATAAATGGTGGGTGTCTCATTTGTTTCAGCAATTACCCAGACACCTGCTTCCGGGTTATCACCATCGCTAAGAACGCGACCACTAATAAAATCCTGCTTTGCCAAGCCCACTGCTGGCACAAAAAGTAGAGCAACTAAAATCCGTAGCGTGACGCCAACCATTCCTCTCACCCCTTTGAAGATCGACTGGCACACTTAACCTGACCTAGCAGAATATGTGTGCAGCTGTTTTTAGATTGCAAACCGTTAAGTTGATTTTTAAAAGATTGACTCAAATTACTCTTCGCGTAGTTTCTCGCGAAGTTTCTATTGCTGCTTGTGAACGGGCGGTTAAACGATGCCGCCCGAACTAGTCGTTGATGCGAACTAAAAAAATGGCGCAAATAACACCGCAAGGTCTAGTCCGCTCGCTTGCTGTTGGCGGTCACAGACGCAAAGTCGATGTTCACCATAAATGGCTCTGACCGCTGGAAAGAGGGTCGCTCCATCAGCTGATCCGTATAGCGCGCCAATTGGGGGCAGTTCTTTCGCCAAGATAGCTGCTCCTCAAAAACTGCGCGTAGAGGAGCGACATTCTCGCCAATGAAATCCAGCTGACCGAGTACGCAGCCAATTTCGATATCTGCAAGGCTCAAGGTATCGTCGACCGCGAAATTACTCTCTCCGATGAGCCGATTGAGCTCCCTAAGCCCTCCATTGATTTTGCGAACATGACGGTCAACCCACTGGTCGCTTTGCTGCGCCTCCGGTCTTGATAACTCAAAGTTAACGCGGACAAGCGCGTCCATCACACCAACGGCCAGCACGCGGAACTTACCCATCGCAAGTCTTGCTTCTGCGCTATCAGGAGTCAGCGGCGGCTCAGGGAAGCGAGTGTCGATCCACTCAATGATATATGAGGACTCGTACACGATTTCGCCGTCTTCGCATATCAGAATAGGTAACTGCTCGAGGGGGTTGTATGCAGCTACAACCGTGTCGTTGTGCCAAGGGATATCCCATTCAGTCGCAAAGGCAATGCCCTTTTCATAAAGAGCAACCATCACTTTGCGGCCAAAGGGGCTTGGACCAGCATTGATTAGTTTCAGCATAAAATCCGCAGGCCTCTAGTCAGTCAGTTAACTAAAATCGGTAGCTCGCCTCGAGCATCCATGTCTGAGGGGCAGCGGGGACTGCAATATTGACCGAAAACAAGCTCTTGAAGCCAATACCCCCAACGTAATACTCCTCATCAAACGCATTTCGCAGATGCGCAGCCAACGTCCACCCGGCCTCTTCGTCGCTCAATGCCAGACGGAAATTTGCGACTGTGTAGGAGTCAATCTTGCTGCCAGGATTCAGGGTATCGTGGGTTGAACTGAAGTAAGTTTCAGCCTGGCCGTATAGCTCGCCGTAGAGGGCGAGTTCCAGTCCACTACCGACCTGAAAGCGCGCATCAGCGAAGACAGATCCAGACCACTCGGGGGTATCGGGATACGGACCAAAGGCCGTGTCGGGGTTGTCAAGCACCGAAACCATATTGTCGGTGAACTCAGCGTCCTGCAGGCTCAACGAGCCTCCAACGGTAAGCCAGTCTGAGGGCGCAAGGGTAAGATCGAGGTCCATACCAGTCATTTCGGCCTCGGGCACGTTCACCGTAATACCCGCAAGCGAACCAAAAATGGCAACGTAATTAGATCGCTGCAGGTCTTCGACCACCATGCGATAAAACGCTAGATTGATCCGGGCCGGTGTTGCTCCGATGGCGCCGAGGTATTTGTAGCCCAACTCAACATCGACTGCCGCTTCCTCCCCGAATGTAGCATCTGCTTCATTACCACTACCGATTACAGGAGGGGCATAGAAGTTGAAACCCCCGCTTCGGAAACTCTTGCGACTGGTGGCATAGAGTAGCGTCTCGTCACTGAGCTGATACTGAAGCCCCAGCGTCCAACTGACCTGGTTGAACGTTTCCGATAGTGGATCGACATAGGTGGCGCCCGGAGGAGCTCCTGTGGTGAGAAAAAAGTCCTCATCATTGCGATCGAATTCAATATCTTCGGTGGAGTAGCGTGCGCCCAAAGTGACGCCGAGCCCATCAATACCCGTCATCTCTCCTAGATCAAAGGTTCCCTGCCCGTAGACTGCAATCGTTTCAATACTGGTAACGCCCGAGTTGATCTGGCCAACCGGTGGTGCAATCGGTAGAAAATCGAATAGCACACTTAGCGAACGCTGCTCATCTTCCTCATCGGAATAGTAGAGACCCGTCACATAGGTAAGCAGGCCATCTGATGTCGTACCTTGAAGCTGCAGCTCCTCAGAAAACTGGGTGAGCTGGTTACGCCGCCCCACATCCGAAAGGTCGTCACTGGGGAAATGTGTGCCGTCGAATTCTCCCGTGTTATTCTGATCCATATCGTTGTAGCCGATGATGTTTCGCAACTCGAGATTCTCTCCCAACTGTATAGTCGTTAGGTTAGAGATAATGAGGTTCTCTGCCATGTGCAGCGAAGGGGCATCGACTGAGGCGTCATGGAAATCCAGTTCGCGCTGCATCCTTGCCACCTCGGCGGACAAGCCCTCAGGGTTAACTCCTGGATGAGCTTCTAGAAAAAGATCCCAAGCTCCTTCAAAGCCGAAAGCGACGTCCATTAGAGGACTGTAGAGGATCGACGCTGGCACGAAAGCGACATCATTCGACGGGTTATAGGAATTGATGGCCACAGCGGTAATGTTATTTCCATCCGCCTCGTAGTAGGTTGCGACGAATTCGTTAGACACGCTATCGCTAGGGTTGACTGTAAAACTTACACGGGCGCTCTTGCGCTCAATACCCCCGAGAGTCTCATCCAGAAAACGGTTTTCCTGCCACCCGTCGTTATCTTGATAGAAGCCACTGATCCGCAGCATCGCACGGTCCTCGGCGAGGGGAATGTTAATGGCGCCTTCGGCTTTCACTTCTCCGTAGTTGCCTCCCCAAACGCTGGCATACCCCTCAAGCTCGTCGGTAGGCTTCCTCGTTGTGAATAGAACCGCACCCCCGGTTGAGTTACGGCCGAACAGTGTGCCCTGCGGGCCCTTCAGAATTTGGATTCCGTCTAAGTCATAAAAAACAGATGAAGATGCCAGCCCAATCTGAACCTCATTGATGTAGGGCAGAACACTAGGACGCGAGCTGCTGAATGCATCGACGGTCTGGCCTCGAATAGCGTAATTGAGCTGATTACCATTTTGTGCAGCCTTGACGGTGATTCCCGCCATGTTCTGCAGGTCCATCTCGGAGACAATCGCACGCTCACGTAGCTCATCACCACTAATGACCGCAAGGGATACGGGAGTGCGTTCGATGGTCTCCGCCCTACGCTGGGCGGTAACGACAACCTCCTCAAGAACGGGTACAGCTCCCTGCGCCGAGAGCTGGGATGCATGCAACATGGCCAACAAAGTGGATGCGGGCAGCGTAGCCATCGATAAAAACTTCTTATTCATACGGATCTCCCTCCGAGGGTAATTGTTATGAAGGAACCCATAGGCCGTGGATTGCCCGCTGCCTTCCGGGAACTTTGCGCGAATCTTGGCGCACCAAAAAATAAAAGTCAACATAAACGTTGATGTTAATTTGATGCGTTAATTAGGGATCACCTAAAGGCGCTGCATCAGCGCCGTTTGGTTAATAACGATGGACGCGACGAAAGCCGTGGCCTTGCGAAACTAACGCAGACCAATGACTTCAGGCCACATTGGCCTCTAAGAGCCGGGCACTAAACCGGATAGCACTTGAGCCAACACAATATGCCCCAGTTAATGCGCTAGCCAATTGCCAGCGGAATACGCGGGAATACAGTCGAACTCTGACCGACCAAATAAATGCCTAGACACATAAGCAATTCACTTTTCAGTCAACTGCAGCGTTGACAGATATACATTCTCGGATGTAGTTTACGATCAATCGTTGACTAGCACGCGCACTTTTTACGCGGCATCGTGGGTGAAATTCATTGCCAAGCCCCTACCCCGCCCGCAATTGCAGGCTAGAAGACGTAACCTGATAGCGGCCAATTGCCTCGGAGGAAAGCAGGTAATGCAGATCACACATATCATTGCAACGCTGGTCACCGTACTGCTGTCGCTGATGACTTACCCCTCGCTGGCCCTGGATATCACCGGCACGGTGAAAACCTCCACAGGAGTCCCTCTGCCATTCGTGCGCGTGCGCAGTAGTGGGATTGGAGCGGCCGCGTTCTCCCAAACGGTTTTCAGCACCGCCGACGGTGTCTTCGCAGCCAGGAACATAGATTTCGACCCTACATCCCTCGACATTGATTTCTTCCGAATTGGTTGGGAAGTCAAAGAGCGACACAGTGAGCTCGACGGAGACACCCTGCGACTAAGCGTCACGATGCAACCACTCAGTAACGTGGCTGGCCAGGTTCCCGCTTCTGCTTGGTTGCAAGGGAGCCCGGAAGACTTGGGTTACCAGATGACGAATTTACACTGCGCCAACTGCCACCAACTTGGTGCCGAGCGGGTACGTAATTTCTCTCACAGCCTCGGCAGCCACAGTGACCCCGATCGAGCAGAGGCTTGGATCACACGGGCCGCGGAAGACCTCGCCGGCACGGGCAACACCACCGACGGGCCATCTGACGAATCATTGAGAGGAAATCATCTTCAAGAAGGCTGGGATGCTCTTGTCCAGTATATGCGCTGGGTGACCATGAGACTCGGCGAAGATAATGAACTTCGGTGGGGCCTTGAAGAAGGAAGCCCCTTCTATGAGGCCCTTCTACAACCACAGACAAGCCTGTTTTCACCACGGGACATGGAAATCATCATTCCTTATCTCGCGAAAAACTTTCCCACTAACTTCGACAGTTACGAGGGCTACGATGACATCGAACGGCTAGGTAACTATGGCGTAACTGCTGCCACCGAGATTACGGAATATGCGCTGCCAACGTTCGGCTGGACGCGGGAAATTGCGGTTGTACCCGGCTCTGATGAAATTTGGTTTCTAGAGACCGACAAACACCGGCTTGGTTCTCTTAATCCGAACAGTGGGGCGGTGACGTGGTATCCGGTACCCATGGAGGGGCCTCAGGGCCCGCATACGATGAACTCTGATGCACAGGGCAATGTATGGGTGGCACTCGAAGACAGCTTTTACATTGGCAGACTCAATACCCAAAGCAAAGAGTGGCGTCTCTATCCGCCACCCGAGGGCACTCTCTTCGGGGTCACACATGATTTCGCCTTCAATTCAGATCGTCACGTTGAGGCCGATTCAAAAGGCAGAATCTGGATCACGGATTTAGGTAAGAACGAGCTCTGGGGTTTAGACATACAAAGCGGTGACATTGAGACCTTTCGCATGCCAATGGTAAGCGGCGAATCTACATTTCACTCCCTCCTCTACGGCGCTGCTATAGACACAAAAAATGACCGTATCTGGTGGGCACAGCTTTTTGGTGTGGCAGGGTCATTCAATGCGGAAGAGGACATCGCCGAGCGAATAATCCCTTACCAACGGGGTGAAGGCCCCCGTCGACTAGCCATTGAGGACAGCATTTTGTGGGTGCCATTGTTCGGCACCAGCGAACTGTCGAAGATTGACACGACAACCGGACTGGAAATTGCGCGGTACCGGATACCCGATCGCGGTGGCTCTCCCTATGGCATCACGCTGGACAAAAAACGCAATGCCATCTGGGCAGCAACCTGTAACTCAGACCGCATTTATCGCTTCGACATAGACCAAGAAACATGGACTCACTATCCACTGCCGCGTCGCGAAGCCTACATACGCGTGATTGAAGTGGACCCAGAGAATGGTGACATTTGGACCACTTACTCAAGCCTTCCGGTGGGAGAGCGAGATGCGACAACCTGGGGTACGACAAACGCCAACAACATGATCGTGCGTCTGCGCCCAGGCGACTGACAGACAGCACAGCCCACTTCTCCACTACATAACCACAATAGCTGACAGGAAGAGACACATGGCAGGAAGACTTGAAGGTAAGGCGGCCGTCATTACCGGAGCGGGCTCGGGCATGGGCCGAGCAATGGTAGACAGGTTTTGCCGTGAGGGTGCTCGGGTACTAGCGGTAGACGTGTCGGGAAAACAAGAAGAACTAGCTGCACAGATCGGACCTGCGTGCGTGCCGTTTCAGGCCGACGTCTCGAAAAGCTCCGATGTACAAGCCATGCTGTTGGCGGCAAAACGGGAATTCGGCAGCCTACAGGTGCTATGTAACAACGCCGGTATACAAGGGCCGATCATCGCCGCCGCCGACTACCCTGAAGAGGAATACGAAAGGGTAATGGCTGTAAATGCACGTAGCGTGTTCCTAGGCATGCGCTATGGCATTCCTCTGCTCATGGAGAGTGGCGGCGGATCGATTGTTAATACGGCCTCCATGGCTGCGATGGTGGCCTTCCCGCAGCTACTGGCCTACTGCGGCTCAAAAGGCGCGGTTCGCATGATGACCAAGGCTGCAGCCATCGAGTACGCGAACGAGGGAATCCGCGTCAACTGCTTCTGCCCGGGCTCCATCATGACCGGCATGCTCGAAGGGATGCCTGATGACTACGTGGATGCCGTAATTCAGGCTAACCCAGTAAAGCGTGTTGGCGAACCGCATGAAATCGCCGATCTCGCCCTCTTCCTTGCAAGCGATGAGTCTAAATTTATTACCGGCACCGAGATTGTTATCGATGGAGGCTACACTGCCCTCTGACAGCCCTCAGCTCCACAGCCCCGGGGCCCTGGAGCTCAAACTTTTGATGGTATTTTTCTCCGCTCTATAAGCTCTCGAGCATCAAGCACGACCAGAACTTCTCCAAAAAAAATCGTGTAATTGCCCACAAAGGCTTTTATATCAACATATTTGTTGACACTATAGGCATACGATATCAAATCGAGCACATCGCGAACAAAGGAGATAAGGCATGGAGACTACTAGCGAACAATCGATGAACCCATCACATAACGTCTATGCGTCTGCCAAGGTGAGATACTATTTTCTCAGCATGATGACGCTGACCTATGCGCTAAATCTCTTTGATAGACAGCTGCTATCCATGCTTCAAGAGTCGGTTAAAGCGGAATTATTACTTTCGGATACACAGCTTGGCCTGCTCACGGGTACCGCGTTCGCATTTTTTTACGTCATCGCCGGGGTGTGGATTGCACGCTGGGCTGATACCGGCAACAGACGGACAATCATTGCGCTAGCAGTCGGGCTATGGAGCTTGATGACGGCGCTGAGTGGCTTAGCGGCAAACTATATCCAGCTGTTTTTGGTTCGGATGGGAGTGGGACTTGGTGAGGCTGGTGGTAGCCCGCCAGCACATTCAATGATCTCCGACGTATTCCCAAAAGAACAACGCGCCACGGCAATGGCTACCTATTCCGTTGGGGTCAATATTGGAATTATGGCCGGCTTTCTCTTGGGCGGCATTCTCAATGAGTATTTAGGCTGGCGAACCACTTTCATGGTGGTTGGTATACCTGGAGTTATCCTCGCACTAATCATCAGACTAACCATCGCCGAACCCACTCGAGGATGGTCCGACAACACAAACGTCTCTAGTGAGAGTATCCCGCTGACGAAAGTTTTCGCCTCACTCTGGAATCAAACAGCTTTTCGTCATCTATCGATCGCCGGCGGACTCACCGCATTGGTGGGCTATGGCACCATGAACTGGTCCGCGCCCTTTTTCATTCGCCAATTTGGCATGGGTACAGCAGAACTCGGTGTCTGGCTTGCCATGGGTAGCGGTCTGTGCGGTGGTATCGGTACCTTTTTAGCAGGGTATTACTGTGACCGGTTGAGCGTTCGCGATGCGCGCTGGAATCTTTGGCTGCCCGGCATCACTGCAATTGTGTCCTCCCTATGCATGGTTTTCATTCTGACGCGGGCGAACCCTTATATTGCCTTGAGCGCAAACTTACTCATGGGCGGTCTCATTACCTGCTACATTGGCCCCAGTATCGCCACGCTGCACGGGATGGTGGACCCGCGAATGCGGGCAATGGTTTCGGCCATCTTCTATCTACTGATCAATGTCATTGGCCTTGGAATTGGACCAACACTGATCGGGGGCATCAGTGACACGCTGGCTCCTGAACTGGGAGACAGCTCGCTGCAAGCTGCCATGCTAGTTGTCATACCCGCTGCAGGTATATGGTCCGCACTTCACTTTTTTCTAGCCGCGAAGTCTTTACATCAAAGCGCATCGCAGACAACTTGATAACTATCCATGAGATCTTCCAATAAACTAAAAAGCACCAAAACAAAGGCGGCATTCCGAACAACATGCCGCCTTCGATAACTCCCCAATAAGGCCACCCATTGACTATCAGCGTGGCTGCACTAGTTATTACTTGCTAGTAGGCTTGCCTCACGCAACCTCAAAGAGTGCAGCTGCGCCCATACCGCCACCAACACACATGCTCACCACCACGTAGCGTGCGCCTCGACGCTTACCTTCAATCAAAATATGGCCAGTGGTTCGCGAGCCTGTCATACCGTAGGGATGCCCTATTGAGATAGCGCCACCATTAACATTGTATTTTTCAGGATCAATACCCAGCGTATCCCGGCAATAGAGGCATTGAACGGCAAACGCCTCGTTTAATTCCCAAAGGTCGATATCGTTAACGGTCAAACCATGGGTTTTAAGGAGCTTGGGTATGGCATAAACAGGACCGATACCCATCTCCTCCGGCTCGTTGCCGACCACCATCATGCCGCGATAAACCCCTAAGGGCTCAATATTCCGCTGCGACGCCAGTTTGGCATCCATCAGCACACAAGCAGAGGCACCGTCTGAAAGCTGAGACGCATTACCTGCGGTAATGGTGCCTCCCTCAATTACGGGTTTGAGCGCCTGCAGGTCTTCAAGGGAAGTGCTGGGTCTATTACCCTCATCTTGCGCAAGCGTTGTCTGTACAAAACTAGTTGTATTTGTGGCTTTGTCATGCACCAACTGAGTAGCGGTAATGGGAACAATCTCAGCGTCAAACAAACCGGCTTGCTGCGCCTTCGCTACCTTTTGCTGAGATTCCAATCCGTACGCGTCCATCTGCTCTCGGGTTATTCCGTACTTACTGGCAACATATTCGGCGGTCTGTAACATTGGCATATAAGCATGCTCCTGGGCCGCGACTACGTGTTCATCCTGCTGTCGTTGTGCCCACTCAAAATAAGGTCCTTGTACTGAAGAAATATTATCTTGCCCACCAGCCACCACAACCGAAAAACCGTCCACCATAATCTGCTTGGCCGCCATGGAAATGGCCATAAGGCCTGAAGAGCACTGTCGATCGATAGTTTGTCCTGCACAGCTAGCTGGCAAGCCAGCGGCGAGTGCAGACAAGCGCGCGACGTTCATTCCTGCCGTGCCTGCATTAAGCACTGAACCTAGGACGACATCTTCAATCTCATTCCTCTCTACACCGGCCCTGGCCACTGCATGGGTGATTGCATGAGCAGCCAAAGTTGGAGATTTAATATTATTGAGACTACCTTTGAACGCCCTGCCAATTGGCGTGCGCGCCGTTGATACGATGACTGCTTCTTTCATAAAATCACTCCAAGAGAACGATGTGGTGAGCTATGCGCCACCTGTGTAAATTGATGTAACAACGCCTAGCCGTAGATTTGGCGCAACTGGTTTTTTAAAACTTTGCCCGTGGCGTTACGGGGTAGCTCGCTTTGAAATTCAACGGAAGTCGGGCATTTGTAATGAGCCAAGCGTTCACGAGCAAAATCTATAATTTCTCCTGCATCCGGAACCTCAGTCCCTACGGGTACGATTATGGCTTTCACGGTTTCGCCCCATGTCTCGTCGGCCACACCGATCACAGCGACCTCGGAAACACCCGGGTAATCAGCAAGAACATTTTCTACCTCTGCCGGATAAACGTTCTCACCGCCACTGATGATCATGTCTTTAATGCGATCTTTCAGATAAACAAAACCATCTTCGTCAAGCACCGCACCATCGCCCGTACGCAACCACCCACCGCCCGGCATTGCCGACGCGGTTTCCGTTGGATTATTGAAATATCCCAAGGTGTTCGCCTCAGACTTGATCCAGATCTCGCCAACACTCCCAAGGGGCGCTGCCTCACAGCTCTCGGGATGCCTTACCTCCAAACCAATCCACGGTAGTGGACGCCCAACCGACTGCAAACGCCTGGCACCAACGCCCGTCCAGTCGTGCTCTTCAGGGAACAGAGCAGTGACGGTTCCAGAGGTTTCAGTCATTCCGTAAACGCCTAAAAATCCACACCCCAGAATCTCACTCGCCCTTCTGAGCAAGGCCTCCGTCATCGGCGCGGCACCATAAGAGAGGATTTCCAAGCTCGATAAGTCACGCTGGTCTTGTTCCTGAGCTTCCACCAATCGCTGAATGACCGCCGGCACAAAAAATGTGTGGGTCACCCGTTCACACTCAATGGTCTCAAGAATGTTGCGCGGATCCGCATCGCGCATGAGAACCGTTCGCCCACCTAGCGTCATTAGTGCTGAACCAGTTGCCGCACCGCCAATGTGGAACAGCGGTGAACCCAATAAATATACTGAGTTCTCATTCATACGGTACAGGTCAGTGGCCATTGGCTTGATATAAGAAAAGTTTTTATTGCTGAGTGTTATCCCTTTGGCGCGCCCAGTTGTGCCCGAGCTGTACAGAATAAGCATTCGATCGTCGGGTTGTCCGCGCACATAGATAGGATCGGCGCTGACATGCGCAAGTTCATCTTCATAAGCAGAACCAAGCGTGATGATGCGATTTAAAACATGTCGGCCAGTTAATCGATCCAGCGTAGCCCGATGCTCCTGATCAGCGATAACAACCCTCGGTTGCGCATCATCAATAATTGCAGACAACTCAAGCGCACTGAGCCGAAAATTCAAGCCGACAGCTACCGCCCCAATTTTATTGCAAGCAAATAACCCCTCATGAAATTCGGGCGTGTTTTTCATGAGTAGACCAACTCGATCTCCCGCAGCTATACCACTCTGCTGCAGTACTACTGCCAGCTGTTCACTGCGCTTATGCAGTGATGCCCATGTCACATTACGCTCACCATAGGTGATCGCGATAGCTTTCGGCTGCATCTTAGATTGTGAAACAACGATGTCGGCGAAATTAAATGTCATGTAGCCCCCAGAAAAAGCCCAACAGCGCACATTGAAAGCGCGCACGATTACGTTACGCAAACAAATTATTCCAATCGAGCAATTTTTTGTCAACGCATTCGTTGACTAGATAATTGCGCACTGCTACATTGCCATCATTAAACAGTCAAAAAGCGGTTAACTGTGGCGCATTAACTATGGATGTAGAAGTAGAACAACTGGGCGAAATATTAGTGATAGCCATCAATCGCCCGGCGCAGCGCAACGCGGTGACACGAGAAGTTTCAGTCGCCATTGCAGAAGCATTAGATAGACTCGATAAAGATAGTGACCTGCGCGTTGGCATTCTTACCGGTCGTGGCGGGTACTTTTGCGCCGGCATGGACCTTAAGGCCTTCGTATCTGGGCAGCGGCCCGAACTGGAGAATCGAGGCTTTGGTGGTCTCACCGAACGTAGCCCGAATAAACCGCTGATCGCCGCCGTCGAAGGTTTTGCATTGGCCGGCGGATTTGAACTGGCCCTTGCCTGTGACCTGATTGTCGCAGCTACGGGTGCAACTTTTGGCTTACCCGAGGTAAAACGTGGGCTAGTTGCGGGATCAGGCGGTCTGGTAAGACTTCCACAGCGAATCCCAAGAGCAATCGCTTTGCAGTATTCGCTCACTGGCGAGCCAATGGATGCTGCAACGGCGCGCCAATGGGGCCTGGTTAACGAGATTTGTGCAAATGGGGAAGCTCTCGACTGCGCAATTAGTCTTGCCCAGCGAATAGCCGTTAATGCTCCCCTTGCGGTCAGAATGAGCAAACACATTATTGATGAATCCAGCGAATGGTCACGGGTCGAAGTTTGGGACAAACAAAGACCCCTAGTTGACTCGATCATTAGTAGTACTGATGCAGCAGAAGGGTCGCGCGCATTTACTGAGAAAAGATCTCCAGTTTGGTGCAATAAATGAAGAACCCCAGAACAACGAATCTTTGCAGCTTGGAAGTCAGACAATGGTCATGAACAAAATTGCGGTAGTTGGTGGCGGTACTATGGGCACCGGTATTGCCTACGTCGCGGCGCAAGCCGGCTGCCATGTCACAGTTGTCGAGCCCAATGAACGCACCGCTGAATCTATGCAGGGAGCACTGAGCGAAGCCGCGGAAAACGGTATCGCACGAGGACGGCTCGACAAAGAAGGCGCCAGATCTTTGCTAGAGCGCATTAACCAAGTTTGCGACGTGGAAGATATCGCGCTCGGGATGGACCTCGCAATTGAGACAGTGCCAGAACGAGCGGATATAAAACTCAACGTGTTGCGCAAAATCACGCAGCGCGAGCCATCGATCATCGCTAGCAACACAAGTGCGTTGTCCATAGACGAACTGAGTAAGGCCGTCACCTACCCCGATCGGTTTCTAGGGCTCCACTTTTTCAACCCGGTTTGGTCCATAAAGCTCGTGGAAATTGTGGTGGGGGCACAAACCAGTGACGAGACACTCACTAGAGCCAAGGCTTTTAGCGAGCAAATTGGGCGGCAAAGCCTGGTGGTGAAAAACATACCGGGGTTCGCCACAAGCCGACTGGACCTAATTGCCAGCTTGGAAGCCATGCGAATGCTCGAAGGTGGCGTTGCCAGTGCAGAAGATATTGATCGCGCCGCGGTAGTTGCCTATGGGCACCCTATCGGACCGTTAAGACTTAGCGACATTGTGGGATTGGATGTGCGGCTGGATATCGCCCGCGTCCTCGAGCGAGCACATGGCGAGAGATACACACCACCCAATTTACTGATTGATATGGTCGAACGAGGTGTACTCGGACGAAAAACCGGGCGGGGATTCTTCGAATGGAGTGACTCAGCACAAAGTCAGCCATAAATTGATTTTTTGACATCGCGAAGCTGCCAAAGTGCTGCCATAGCAATGTCAAAACTGTTGCAGTTGAAGGAGTTTAAATAGTGCAAGCGAAAATTTTTAATACCGGATTAGTCGACACCGCAGAGCATCATGATGAGCTGCGCAAGAGTGTAGAGCGGCTTGTAAGTCGCTACGGTCGAAAATACTTCCAGGATGTCATTGCTCGCAATGAACAACCCAAGGAACTATGGGAAGAGCTGGGTGCAGCAGGATTTTTGGGTGCGCACATACCTGAGAGTTACGGAGGAAGCGGGGGCGGTTTGGCCGAGCTCTACATTATCATCGAAGAAACCGCAGCACAGGGCTGCCCGATGCTGTCTCTCGTTATCTCGTCCATTTGCGCCCCCATTATCGAGCACTACGGGAGCGAGGCCATGAAAGAAGAATGGCTCACGGGTATGGCAGATGGAAGCAAGCGGATAGCGTTTGCGATCACGGAACCTGACGCCGGATCAAACACTCACAACATTAAGACCACTGCACGTCGTGACGGTGATGGCTGGATACTCCAGGGCGCTAAGTATTGGACATCCGCAATAGACGAATCAGACGCAGTCATGGTTGTTGCGCGGGACGCCGATCTCTCGACCAGCGATCGCTCATCGCTATCTTTGTTTATTGTCCCCACCAACACCACGGGCGTTAGCTGGCAGCCAATTGAAGCTGCGGTGAAAGCTGCCGACAAGCAATTTATGTCATTTTATGACGACGTTAAGCTTCCTTATGAAGCCATTGTTGGCGAACCCGGCAAAGGGCTCAAACAAGTTTTTGTCGGACTCAATCCCGAGCGCGTTGCAGCGGCCGCCATTAATAATGGTATTGCCCGCTTTGCACTGGAGAAAGGCACTCGCTACGCCTGCGATCGCAGCGTATGGAATCATCAACCCATTGGCGCCCACCAAGGGGTCGCGCATCCATTGGCCGAGGCCTACGTGGGCGTACAAGCCGCACGCCTAATGGCCATGCGCGCTGCAGATCTTTTTGACCGAGGAGAGGATGCTGCGGAAGCCGCCAACATGGCTAAGTTTTGTGCTGCAGAGAGCTCACTGAAGGCTTTAGATCAAGCTATTCAGGTCCATGGGGGAAACGGTCTCGCCCTGGAGTATGGCCTCGCCGATCTATGGTTTATTGCTCGATTACATAAAACAGCACCCGTAAGTCGAGAAATGATTTTGAATCACATCGCGCAACATAGTTTGGGGCTCCCCAAGAGCTACTAGTCGCCCGGCCAACCGACAGCCCAGGGGAGCACCACCTTGACCTGCACATTCGTCAACACGTCAAATCACGAGGCGGCAATTCACCCGCTGGCGCAACTTTTACGCGGTTTCGCCATAGATTTTCTGACCGCGCATAATAATGCAGTTGTAGAGCGCATCATGGCACCAAGCTACCGCCTAAATATTGGCGGTGTAGTGTTTGATGGTCGCGACGATGAATATTTACCCGCAACCGCTGCCCAACTTGAGCAGTTTCCTGGGCTAAACGTCACTGTGCATGACGTTGTCATTGGAGAAAATGCGATAGCGATGTGCTTTACGGAGCACGGCTCATCAATTCAGGACGAAGGACGTCGGGCTGCATGGAGTGGCATCACCTTCTTTTTCACAGACGGCGAGCGCTTTGTTACCGGCTGGGCTGAAGAAGAATATATCGCGAGAAAACGGCAACTAACGCTAGGGCTATGCGAGGCGATTGAGCCACCCCACATCGCGCCCTGGGATACACAAGCGCGAGCGAGAAATCCAAAGAACGAGGCGCTCGTCCGTCAATGGATTGCACACAGTCACCCATTAAAAGACATCCCGAGCAACTATCGGTTATCGCCGCTAGATCCTGACCCCGATGGACTGGTAGATATCCGGGGCTCCCAGGTGAATGCAATATTTTCTGCGGGAGACAGGGTAGTAGTTCACGCCCAGTATCACGGCATTTACGCCGGGGGCTTTGGTGACCTATCCCCATTATTAATCGGTTGTCAGGCTGTACTCCGATTTGCAGCTATAGTCACCATCATGGATGGCGAAATTACAGCGGCTCGAATTACCACCGACAGACTGGGTCTCAGTCGCGCCTTGAGAGGAATGACTTGAAATCACTTTTCCTTTTTAACGGCAGACTTACGCTTGCTGACCGCCACCTTTTTTTTCTGCACCCCACCCTTAGTAGAGACATTCTTAGCGGCCTTAGCAGCTGATATTTTTTTCTTGGCAACCGCTTGTTTACTTTTCGCCGGACTCCTGGCGGATCCACGTCCCGGCACACCACTTGCTTCGAAAGCCCCGCCAGCAGGCGCCGAATCAATCATCCCAGCCAAAGATCCGGACTGCAGACCCGCCGTCACCAGATCTGCGAACATGGCGCCTATTTGCTCGGAGGGCACCTTTGTCTTTTCAGGATTAAACCAACGATTGGTCCAGTTAAGCATACCGATAATACCGAAGCCGACTATTCGCGCCGGACCAATATTCCGAAAGCTGCCATCGCGATAGCCCTCTTCTATGATCGCAGTTACCGCCTCATCATAGTCGTGATTGATCTTTTTCATCTGCTTAGCCCATGCCGATCGCTTGTCAGAGACATGGTTTAGGTCTTCGCGAATGTAGATATAAAGTAATGGATACGTGGCGGTATATGACGCCATCAACTCCAGAATCAAGGTTCGTAATTTCTCACTCGGAGCAGCATCACTTTGCTGCACTGCTTTCGCTTTCTCGACGTTATCAACCGATGCCTCTCTGATAACCTCATCGAACAACTCGTCTTTTGACGATATGTAGTAATAAATGGAAGCACGATCAATTTGAAGTTCTTCAGCCACCGCACTAATCGTCGTTCCCTGAAATCCCCTATTATTAAATACTCGCGCAGCCGCTATCGCTATTTCCTCTCTCCGTCGCTGATAGGTATCCGATGACTCGGGCTTAGCCTTTGCTGCCGCACGCCTTTTCCCGATATTACTTGAATTTTTTTTCACTCTACCGCCTTAAAAGCCTGTTAACGTACTGTTGACCATAACTCTAGCAGGCCGGACTCTTTATTTCACTCTTAGTTTGTACTGAGACAAGTAGCAGCCGTAAGAGTCAGACGCGCCGTCATTTAAGCGACTATAAATCACGTACTGGCCAAAAATACGACTATAAGACAGCCATGTATTTTTGTCATCAGCACTGTTGACATTTTTTTCTACTGCCATTATTGTCAACGAAAGTGTTGATATTATTCAGATGTGCGGTCCAGTAAGTACCCATACATAATACGGGAGTAAATAATAATGAAGAACTCTATGGTTAGAGTGTTACATAGCGCAGTGATCTGCGCGTCGGGCCTAGCAGCCAGCAGCACCGGTTATGCCCAAGAAAGCGAGACAGTTCTGGCGCTTGAAGAAGTCGTCGTTGTTGCACGAAAACGAGCGGAGAACCTACAAGAAGTTCCGGTATCAATCACGGCCCTCACCGGCGAGCAGCTCAAAAATCAAGGTGTCTTCAATACCTCTGATCTTAACAACTCCATGCCCAACTTAAACGTAAGCTCATCCTATGGAGAAACACAACCGAACTTCACCATTCGCGGCATTGGTGTGGGTACTGAATATAATTCCAACGCAGCGTCACCCAATGGCATCTATGTCGATGACGTTTATCAGGCGTTTCGCGCCAGCCACGGCCAGCAGCTTTATGATCTGGCTCAAATTGAAGTCCTACGTGGCCCGCAGGGAACGCTTTATGGCCGAAACACAACTGGCGGTGCGATTAATTTCACCACGATGCAACCACAGTTTGGTGAAACACAAGGCTACATCACAGCTGGATACGGCAACTACAACCGCTTCGAAACTACGGGCGCCATCGATTTCACTCCCTCAGAGAATCTGGGGATTCGAATTGCCGGCACCTACACCGAGCGTGATGCTTACATCGAGAATCGGCTGCCAGCGGGCCCAGTTCAGGTCAACCCAAACTTACCAGGCCCGTCTTATGGGTATACAACTGAGGGACGAGATTCTGGAGGTGGCGACACTTTCGCGTTGCGATTTAATGCACATTTAGATTTGGACAGCCTCAATGTGCGATTCAAAGCCTATATGAGCGAAGCGAGTGGCGACCAAGACAGCCCCCAGAACCAAGGCGAAGGTGGCTTTATCGCGGTGTCGCGTGGTGCGTTTGGCGGGCTATACGGCATAGGGTTAGACGACTTTTTACCGCCCGCATATCCTGGTGATCGCGTGAATGATCTAGAGATCGAGGCCGATACTATCGGTGGCGCTAAGGTTGAGTCCGACGGTGTCGTGTTAAACGTTTCTTACGATATTTCAGACACGATCACACTGACATCGATAACTGGATTTGATAACAGCTACTACGGACTTCTGCCCAACATCGATTGCGATGGCACCCCCTACTACGTTTGCGCAATCGGTTATGAGTCTGATATGGAATCCTTTAACCAAGATCTCCGCGTGAATTTTACGAGCGACCGCCTAAGTCTGATCGTAGGCTTGTATTACGGGGACGATGAGATTGTTACTAACAACCGACCCAATTTCTTCGGTTTTTTGAGTGACACCAATGCCGCATTGGGTGCACCGACGACATACTTTAATCCGGGCGGTGCCCTTGGTTTGGGATTACCGACACCGTTTCGCGCAACACAAGATTACACTCAAAAGCGTGAGTCTTTAGCGATCTACGGGGAAGCGACCTACGATGTTACCGACAAGCTGTCAGTGACTGTGGGCTTGCGCAGTACGCAGGATGATTTTGCCTACGTCGATGCACTAACCACCTTCTTTGATGATGCCGGCGACGCGCGCGCCTACTTTGTTTCTGATTATCTGCCTGGTGTGGCGAATGGGTTCTATTTATTAGACGAAGCTTGTTCAGCTGACGGTGCAACTTGTGTCCCAGCTAGCACCGGTACAGCAGGACCACTCAACCAGTCAGATGACTCTAAGCAAACAACTGGCCGAGTGATCGTAGACTACAAGCTTATTGATGACGTTATGTTGTTTGCGAGTTATAGCAAGGGATATCGGGGCGGTACGTATAACGGTTTAGCTTTCCAAAGTGCGGCGCAGGTTTACTTCGTGGAACCAGAAGTCGTGGATGTGTTTGAAGCGGGCTTTAAGGGTCGCTTCATGAATGATCGCATTCAATTAAACGCTACAGCTTTCTACTACGACTACGAAGGCCAGCAGCAACAGGTGATCGACCCCAGCTCCACCACCTTCTTAATTAATCTAGACGGCGAAATGACGGGCATGGAAGCAGAGCTGACCTTTGTGGCCAGCGAAAATCTTCAGTTCAATCTGGGCATTGGTATTCTTGACTCAGAATTTAAAAACGGAAATTGCGGGAACGCCACTCGTACTGGAGCACTCCCACAAGACGGCAACTGCATCTTTACCGCTGCAGGTGTCATTGACGTAGGCGGCAACCCGTTCCCTTATGCACCAGAACAGTCGGCAAACCTAGGCATGGACTGGGACATCGGAGCCTTTGCTGGTGGTGATCTCCGCCTCCACGTGGATGCCGCCTACTCAGGTGATTACTACTACGATACGTTTGGTGGCTACCGTGGTGACGCAGCGCCCCTCGGCCTTGGACCTATCAAAGAGGGCAGTGCAAGCTTCTGGACCAGTAATGCGCGGATCACCTGGGAAAACGATAGCCTTGCGATTGCTGTCTGGGGCAAAAATCTGACCGATGAGACCTACTACCCAAATGGTATCAATGTAGAAGGCAGTTATAACAGCACGTACTTGGTGCGAGCAGCGCCTTTAACCTACGGCGCTGAAGTTCGTTACAACTTCTAATCTGCCTGATTGGAGTAAAAGTGGCGCGCCATGCAACGTGTTGTGGTCGCGCCATCTTTCGTTATATCGGTGTAAAAGAGGCCTTCTATGACCAGAAAATCACCTCAGCTTTTAATTATCCTCGGAATCTGTTCAACGCTGATGGGCTGTTCCAAGAATGAAGATTTACTGATTGCCTCAGCACCAGAAATAACACCGCCAACAATTAACGAATGGCGGGTTCATGGTGGAACTTCCCTCGAGCAACGCTACAGCCCACTGAATCAAATTAACAAAAACACAGTGCCGAGACTTAGCCCCGTTTGGCACCATCAATTCGATGATGCGCGAGGCCTTGAAGCCACCCCCCTTGTCATCGATGGTGTACTTTATACAACTGGCACATGGTCAAAAGTCTATGCATTTGATGCCCGCACTGGGGAACTAAAGTGGCAATACGACCCCAAGGTTGCAGGAAGTACCGCATTCAAGGCTTGCTGCGATGTCGTAAATCGCGGCGTCGCCTACCATGAAGGACGGATTTTTATAGGCACCCTCGACGGGCGACTGGAAGCTCTCAACGCAGAATCAGGAAAACTAGAGTGGTCTACACTCACAGTGGACCAGTCCCTTCCCTACACAATTACCGGCGCGCCGCGCGTGATAAACGAGCAGGTAATTATAGGCAACGGTGGTGCCGAGAACGGTGTACGCGGCTATGTGAGCGCATATGCGGCTAGCAGCGGCGAACTGCGGTGGCGTTTTTATACAGTTCCCACCGTTGCTGAAAAAGGTTTTGACGGCGCAATCTCTGACAGCGTACTCACCATGATGCGCGAGACTTGGCAAGGAAACTTCGATTTCTTAGGTGGTGGCGGCACGGTATGGGACGCCATTGTTCATGATCAAGCCCTAGAACAAATCATTATCGGCGTTGGCAATGGATCTCCCTGGGATCACAAATTGCGCTCTGAAGGTGTTGGCGATAATTTATTCGTATCGTCGATCGTAGCGCTTGATGATAAGACCGGAGAATACCGGTGGCACTATCAAGGCACCCCTGGTGACACATGGGACTTTACGCAAACACAGCCAATCATTCTGGCGGATCTCACTATTGATGGAGAACCACGCCAGGTACTGATGCAAGTACCCAAAAACGGCTTTTTTTATGTCATCGATCGAAAAGATGGCAGCCTCATCTCCGCAAAGGGAATAGTGCCCCAAACATGGACCAGCGGCGTTGATATGACTACTGGGCGCCCCATTGAAACGGAAGGAGCGCGCTATGAGGACAAGCCCTTCGTAGGATCACCCGGCGGAATTGGCGCTCATAATTGGCATCCAATGGCTTTTAGTCAAAATACGGGATTGGTTTATATTCCCGCGCAGATTGCGGCCTTTGTGTACAAAAGTTTTAGCGGCTTCAAAGCCAACGAAGGCGCGCCTAACTGGGGTGTGGACTATCTTGCCAACGCATTGCCGAGCGAAGAAGAAGCAGTACTCAAGCAAATCAGTGAGACTCTCAGAGGGGTGTTATTAGCCTGGGATCCCTTAACACAAAAAGAAGTTTGGCGCGCCGAACATGAAGGCCCTTGGAATGGTGGCATTCTAGCAACTGCCGGGGGACTGGTCTTTCAAGGCATCGCTACCGGTGAATTCCACGCTTACGATGACCAGACGGGCAAGCGATTATGGACCTTCGATACGGACATCGGCATCATGGCGCCGCCTATCTCCTACCAATTGGACGGTGTTCAATATATCGGATTGATGGCGGGTTATGGTGGCGGTTATGGCGTATCGACCCCTCTAGCTGTCGATCCTCATCCGCGTCCCAACGGACGACTGATTGTATTTGCGCTCAATGGTACTGATGAATATTCGGTCGAACGGAAAGAGTTCGGACCGTTCGTCGCGGTCATTGGGGAATGGCAAGAAGATACATTAGCAGTAGGCCGAGAAATTTATGAACGCGGCTGCAGCCTTTGTCATGGCCCTTCAGGACGTTCCTCAGGGGTAATGCCTGACCTACGTCGTAGCGCAGTATTACAAAATAAAGAAGCATGGCAGTCGATTGTTTATGACGGTGCACTTGAGAGCCGCGGCATGATCGGCTTCTCTAAATGGTACTCAAGAGAGGAAGTTGAAGCAGTTAGAGGGTATGTCGCAGGCCTAGCAAATCGAGCACTCGCGAGAGAGCCAGTGGCAGACTAAGATAAACTAGCGCCGCACAGAAAAGTGGAAACACAATGGTGAATCATATCTTTGATATCGACAGTCGACTCGACCAAGACCTTGCAAAAGTCCGCGAACGCTTCCCTTCCCTTGGATTTGACTTGAGGGACTTGGCGGGCAGCCGCACCATACTTAAGAAACTCGCGGAGCGAGCTAGAATTCGTGATACCAGCAGCATAGCTGTGGAAGAATTCGCCATCACGCACCCAGAAGACTCGACAACACTAAACCTTAAGTCATTCCGGCCACTAACAGGATCGACAGAGAAGCCGGCACTGCTGTGGATTCATGGGGGGGGTTACGTCATGGGTTCAGCCGGAGATACAGACCAGACTCTGGCTCACATTGCGCTAGAAACCGACTGCACAGTCTTTTCGGTCGATTATCGGCTTGCACCAGAACACGCCTACCCCGCAGCACTTGATGACTGTTTTGACTGCCTATTGTGGCTGCAGAAGCACGCCAACCAACTAAAGATTGATCCCGCAAGAATAGCTATTGGCGGGGCCAGCGCAGGGGCCGGGTTAACTGCAGCGCTTGCCTTGAGGGCGCGAGATGAGGGCACCCAACAGGTGTTGTTTCAATTGCTCATTTATCCAATGTTAGACCATCGTCACCGCACGCCATCGAGCCGTGCCATTCAAGATCCCAATCTCTGGAACGAGCAAACTAATCGTTTGGCGTGGGCGCTTTACTTGGGGGCATTGACGGATCACGACGAAATACCACTTTATGCCTCTGCGTCCCTCGCTGCCGATCTCACCAATTTGCCGCCTGCATTTGTATGCGTTGGCGACTTAGACATCTTCCTTGATGAAGACATCGACTACGCGCAGCGGTTGCTGCAAGCGGGTGTTCCTACAGAGCTACACGTTTATCCCGGTGCGATACATGGTTTTGACATGCTGGCACCAGACGCTGCCATTTCACAACGTCTTCGTACAGACGTTAACAACGCCCTCCAAAAAGCGTTCGACGTAGCAGTAAGCATTTAAAAAGGCGAGCACCCACGCTGACCTCGGCGAGCGGCGAGTCCGGCTTTAGCGCCGCATTAGCCCTGAGGGCCGCCAGCGACATAAAGTATCTGCCCTGAAACATACGAAGAACGCTCGTCTGCAAAAAACGCGACAGCATGAGCAATGTCGTCAGGTATTCCCGATCGACCGAGTGGAATGTCTTTAATCATTTCCGCTTCCATGGCCTCTATAGACATGCCCGATTTCTCAGCCATAGCGCGTGTCATCTCGGTTACTACAAATCCTGGCGCAACGGCATTCACCGTAACATTAAACGGCCCCAATTCGAGAGCGAGACTTTTGGTTAGCGCCTGAACAGCGGCTTTTGCAGAAGCATAGTTCGCGCTGCCGAGCAACCCTAAAGCGCCCGTACTGGAAAGGTTTACAATTCGGCCTCGCTTGGCTTCGCGCATAAAGGGTGCCACTGCCCGACACATCAAGAACGAGCCGCGCACGTTAACCGCCATAACCTGCTCCCAATCATCAAGCGTCATTTTATGAAGCATGCGTGAGCGCATAAGTCCCGCGTTGTTAACCAGTAGAAAAGGGTCACCCAACTGAGCACACACGAGAGAAACTGCATCCTGAACGCTTTGTTCATCGGTGATATCGACACCAACTTCAATCGCAGATCGACCCAGAGCCCTTACCGAATCAGCGGTCTGCACGCAGGCGTCTTGATTGAGGTCGAGAACAGCGATATCAAATCCATCTTGAGCCAAGCGTAGTGCTATCTGCGCACCAATACCCCGAGCAGCGCCGGTCACCAAAGCCACCTTGCTCATAACGACGCTTCCTTAGCAGTTTCATTCAGTCGGTTGATTACGCGCTCAACAAGCAAGAACTTTCTCGGCCGTCCGGTAGGTGTGGTTGGAATATCCTCAAGACGAAAAAATAAAATGTGCTTAGGCACTTTGAAGCGAGCAAGGTTTTGTTTGCACAAGTCGATCAATTCCTGCTCATCTACATGGGTATCATCGGCCCTAACAACACACGCAACACCCACTTCACCCATACGTTGATCTGGGATGGCAACGACATGCACTTCATTGACGGCTGGATGGGCGGCTAGCGCCGTCTCCACCTCCAAAGGTAGTACAAGCTCTCCACCACAGCGATAGCTTTCCTTGGTTCTGCCCTTTAAGGTGAGATACCCGTCCTCGTCTAACGTACCGAGGTCACCCGTCCGAAACCAACCCTCTGAATCAAAGGCCTCTGCTGTCTCTACCGGTTTATTGTAGTAGCCACGAGTAACGCCAAAACCGCGCATGCGTAACTCGCCCATCGAACCGGGTGGCAGAGTTTCACCGGTTTCGGTATCCACGACTCGATAATTAACAAGTTTTCCGTCATTGTCAGCAGGTGCGGCAATGCCAATGTCCCTTAGTCGACCATTGGTCGAGATTAGACGCGATAAGGGATCGTCAGGCCGGGTCACCGTCGAAGAAGCGGTGGCCTCGGTCATACCGTAACCGGTGGTTACTTCAATATCACCGAAGCATTGGTAAATGAGTTCCCAAATTCCCGCAGGTGATTTCCCTCCTGAAGAAAGCATCGCCTTTACTGAACTTACGTCGTAAGTATCGCTCTTCATTTGTTCGATTACCGCCATGGTCATTGTTGGGATTAACAACAGATCCTCGGCTGAATGTTTTGCTACAGCAGCCAAAGTATCGTGAGGGGTAAACTGCCGCTGGATAATTGCAGCACCGCCAACCAGCATCGCCGCGAGCAACCCTTCCACGTAACCAAAGACGTGATACATGGGCAGGGAGAAGAGAATTCTACGCCCTAAATTAAAGGCTCTGCCGTGGACACTGCCAAAAGCAGCCCGAAGCAACATTTCATGACTCAACAACACACCCTTGGGACCACCTGTCGTACCAGAGGTATAAATGATGTCCGAGTCGACCAGCGGATCACCTTTTGATCCCAACGCTTGCTCGCCCTCCAGCTCGTTAAATTCACGAACGTTATGTGGCAGCGCGTCTCCGGTAGAGAACACAAATACCGACCTCAGCTCCGGCAATACCTCATTATTGCCCGCGCCTCGCCATCGGGGCTCGATATCGTCTAGCATCTGCAGATAGTTAAGATCTCGGAAAGCGTTCATGGTGATCAAGCAGCGCGCATCGGATTGTTTTAGTACATAAGCAAGTTCATCACGCCGATTCAGAAAGTTGATCGGAACCGCGACCGCACCAACACGAGAAATCGCAAATTTAATCGCCACAAATTCAGGGTAGTTAGCCATCAGCAATGCAACGTGGTCGCCAGGATTAACTCCGCTAGCAATCAGACCTCCTGCAAGTCGAGCAGCCCACTCATCAATCTCTTGGTAGGTGTAGCTCCGCTGTTCGGAAACAATAAATTCGTTGTTTGGCCATTGTTTGGCAGCATGACTAAGGGCCTGATCAAGCGTTCTTGGCTCCCACGTCGGATATAGTGATGCCAACGCTAACTGCCGCCCTTTGACTGATGCATTCATGAGTATCGGTCCCCTATCGCTTCAGTACTACAGATCCGCCGTTGGCGCCAAGACCCAGTACCGCGCTCATGCCCACACGAGCGTTCGGCACCTGACGACCCACTGCTTCGCCGCGCAACTGCCAAACCAGTTCACAAATTTGCAATACCGCTTGCGCCGTCGTCGCCTCGCCGAAAGACAAGAATCCACCACTGGGATTGAGAGCCAGCTCCCCATCCACATCATATTTGTGATTCTGCAGCATCCAATCTCCCTGACCTGGCTCCACAAACCCCAGCATCTCCGGCCAAGCGAGCAAATGCCACGCGGTGTTGTCGGCCATCTCCAGCACGTCGACATCGTCGTGTTCTACCCCGGCCATAGCCATCGCTTTCTCGGCGGCACTCATGACTTCGCTGGTGTGGGGAACGCCGCTCTTTACCGACCCACCGACGGTAGGAATTCTGTGAGCGGGATCACCATAGGTTCCAGATGCAATGCCGACTCCCGCCACTTCTACTGATTTTCTAGCGGCCCGCGCTGCAAATTTTTCCGAGCAAAGTATTAACGCGGCGGCGCCATCACTCACAGGACAAATTTGTAGTAAATGTAGAGGGTCAGTGACCATGGGAGACGCTAGGACCTCCGCCGCGGTCACCGACTTCCGAAACCTAGCATTGGGGTTATAAACCGCATTACGGCGCATCAACATAACGGCTTCTGCGAGTGATTCATGAGTAGTTTTATAGTCATAAATTCTCCGCTGCGCCTCCATTGCCCAATAAGCAGGATTGGTTAACCCCATTGTCACCCAGCGAAGAAAATCGTTATCAGTAATATCGTCTGCACCACCCGGTGGACGAGGAATGAAACCTTTCGGCATGCGTTCAGCACCGATCACAACAACCGTCTCGGACTGGCCGCTCGCTATCATTGAGAATGCAGTTTGAAATGCGATCGCACCGGCGGCACATGCACCACCGACGTTGATGCAGGGGACGCCTCGCTCTGACGCAGCCTGAACAATCTCATTGGCGTGGAGGCCCCACCCCATTCCACCTTCGAAACGAGAGCTTGCCGCCACAACACCGTCGACATCCTTCCAGTTTAGCTCCGCGTCACGTAGCGCCGCATTAATGGCTTCAAGCGCCATTTGCAGCTGTGTTATAACGGGCTGCTTGCCCCAAGGGATTGCACCAGCGCCCAAGATATGAACGCCACTCATTGAGCTGCCGCTCCATCGCTGGCTGCGAGATCGAGCTTAAAGAACGCGTGAGTCATGCGCTGCAAGCCACTATCATCAATATAAAGCGGCAGAGCTCCGAGGGTTACCCTGTCACCGATACGAATGTCGTCAAAGGCAATGTCCGATAGGACCCCAGACACTCGGACACCATCATCCAAGTCTACAAGGCCAATGGCATAAGGCTCCCAATTATCTATCTTAAATAATGCTGGCGGCTGGTAATACTGAATAGTATAGCTGTATAAAGTTCCACTCGACGCCAGCCGTGTAGACTCTAGATCATTGCTAACACAGATGGGATTTCGGCAGGTTTGTGTCGCTGGAAAATACAATTCGAGACATGTCTTGCACCGTGCGCCCACAAGATGAGCGCCACTACTATCCAGCGTTAGTAAGCCGGGGACAACCGGCACTTGGTCAGTTTTCATCTGGGTCACCACTCAGAGAGATAAGATGTCACGGGTCTCTTGAAAATAGAGTGCTCCGTTGTTTACATCGATCACCTCGGCTTCATGTCTAACGTATCGCCTTCCTCTCTTTTCAAATTTTTCGATTGCTCGCGTGGTGATACGGACCGTGGCGCCCACCTTAATGGGAGCCACTATCTTCGAATCGTGATAGGTGTGTATTGAGCCTATAGCAAATGGCTTTGTGTGATCGAACTGTACAGAAAGTATGAAGTGGGAAACGAGTAATGGTGGAACAATGGCGCCACCAAATGGTGACTCCCCCTCTATCTGCCAAGAGTTCATTCGCCATGCTTCATACCATGGATTGAAATCCTCAACACCATCGGAATACAAAATGATTAATTCGGGGGTTAGATGTAATTCTCTACACAGGGTGTCACCCACGTCAACCATATCCCAGTAGGTCTGACACTCATGCTCTAACTCCCTGATGAATTCTCTGGTCTGAGCTCGCTGAATGGGTGTCAGCGGTCGTAACTCACGGGCGTCCTGTTCCTTATTCACACTTGTCATCCTTATCACATCTCAATTTAGCTTAGTTAGGCAACGTCACTTCAACCCACCCAACCGTTTTCTTTTCACCGAGCTCGTTATCGCACCAGACATCAACTTTGATTCGACAGCCTTCCCCCACAGTCTCTTTCTCCGTGACAATCCCGTGGGTAGTTATGATTTCATCAGCTAACGTAGATGCTATGTATTTGCAGACAATGCGAGCATTCTGAAAAAGATGTTCTCCAAAATGGTTGACACACATCTCAGTGATATACGCTGAGTTCATTTCTCCAGTCTGTATGGGCGCGGATAGGCCAGTAGACAGCGCATATTCCGGATCCCAGTGATTGGGATTAAAACGCCCCCAAAGTCGCGATCCCATCAACTGAATCAGTGCGCGCTTCTTTATTGGCTCGAGCTCGGTACCAATTGGGGTTGAAGCATTAATGCGTAACGTTTGATCAGGAGCCATTAAACCCTTCCTCTAATATCTTACCCGTTTCCAAATGAGGTTTTTCTGCCGACCGTCGTAGGTGACGCTCACTACAAAATCTTCAACAATCGATAATATTTCAACACAAGTGTTGACATATTGCAAAGAACTTTTTGATAATGGCGGCACTGTAATTAATAGTGATAATTGATCCTCTGCTGCTTATCCGCCGATAGCATTACGATCCCAAACACTTGGAGACAAAATTTAATGACGGATCAATCCCCGAATAAATTAGACGTGATCATTGTTGGAGCGGGTTTTGCTGGGCTGAGAGCGCTATACACGCTTCGCAAGGAAAATCTTAATTGCCTAGTTCTCGAAGCATCGGACGAGATTGGAGGGGTGTGGAACTACAATCGCTATCCCGGGGCACGCTGCGACGTAGAAAGCTATGACTATTCGTATTCTTTTTCGGAAGAACTAGAGCAGGAGTGGCGCTGGACCGAACGGTACGCGAAGCAACCTGAAATACTAGAATACATTCGACATGTTGCCGATAAATTCGAGCTACGCAAGGACATAGCATTCAGCTCTAGACTAACCTCCGCTGAATACGATGAGGAGCAGCAACGGTGGAACATCGTTACCGATCGGGGCATCGCGTACTCCAGCCAATATTTCATCATGGCCGTGGGGCAACTCTCCAAGCCAAAGAAGCCCAACATCGTTGGTGAGGATTCTTTTAAGGGGGAGATTTATCACAGCGCATTGTGGCCAAGAGAACCTGTTGATTTCGCGGGCAAGCGAGTGGGGATTATTGGAACTGGCTCATCTGGCGTTCAAATGACGCCCGTCATTGCTGAGCAGGCGGATCACCTATGCGTATTCCAGCGAACAGCCAACTACAGCATCCCCGCTTGCCATGGCAGGATCAGTGATGAGGAGGACGCTGAAGTTAAAGCCAATTATCGGGCTCGACGCGAACAGATGCGCAATTCACCTAGCGGCCTTGGTTTCGTTCCCAATAAGAAATCAGCCCTTGATGATTCTCCCGAGGTACGTGAGCAAGTTTTTGAGAAGGCATGGAATCGACTCGGTTACGGATTTGCCTTGGTCTATAAAGATATCTTGCTCAATGAGGCGGCGAACGACACTGCTATTGATTTCGCCCATAGAAAAATTGCAGAAAAAGTAGAGGACCCCCTCGTTCGCGACAAGCTCACGCCAAGGGGTTTTCCTTTCGCCGCAATGCGACCTGCGGTGGATCATCTTTACTACGAAGCTTTCAACCGAGACAACGTTGAGCTGGTTGATATTAAAGAAGACCCCATTATAGAAATTACGCCCAACGGCATCCGTACAGAATCCGGCGAATACACCCTCGACATTATTATTTTTGCTACCGGCTTCGACGTATTTACTGGCTCGATCCTAGCACCAACCATCACTGGAAGAGGCGGTGTAACACTCAAGGAGAAGTGGAAGGATGGACCCAAAAATTATCTTGGGCTGAGCACCAAAGGCTTCCCTAACATGTTCATTATGGTAGGACCTGGAAGCCCCTCACTACTCAGTAACGTGATGGTCTCTATGGAAGAACACGCTGACTTTATTCGGGACCTGATTGGCGACATGCGCGACAAGGGCTATACCGAAGTCGAAGCCGAACCCCAGGCAGAGGAACACTGGGTTGAGCACGTGAACGAGCGTTCCAAAGAAACACTCTACCCTAAGGCGAAGTCCTACTATGTGGGCGCTGAAATCCCAGGAAAACCTCAAGTGTTCATGCCCTACTCTGGAGGGGTTAGAGGTTATCGACGCATTCTAAATCGAGTGCAAAACGAGAACTGGAATGGGTTTGTGATGAAGTAACCTTATCAATTAGCCGCTCAAATCAATTCACAACAACCTGATCGGCTGGTTGCGGATGCTCAAGCAACAAAAAAAATATTACAAACGCACGCGAAAACAATTAAAGGATTGACACACGGAATGTGTCTCAGGGGTCATCACACCGAAATCATCTGCATCTGTGTTACGAAAAAAGACTAGGTATAAAAAAACCCAGGCCAGAGCCTGGGCATAATTTAGGACCTATTTTCCGCCCTGCCAAGCCTCGTCACATACGAAGCCTAAGACAGCTTAAAAATCGTAGCTAACTTGCACACCCCATGTTCGTGGGGGCGACAGCCACATTGTTTTCGAGCCAATGGAAGTATTGTCAAACCCGAAATTAAAATAGACTTCATCGGTCAAATTCTTCCCATAAAGAGCTATGCGCAAACGCTCATCAGAACTCCTATACGTCACACTTGCATCGACAAGACTGTAGTCGTTCAGTAGTAGAAAATTGAAGTTATCTGCTGCTGCATCGTCCGCATAGTTATAGCTGGCCCGCCAGCTAAGGCTTCCCTCCTGCCCCACTTCATGATCATAGGTAGCCGCTACAAACCAAGTCTGTTCCGAGACCATCTGAAGTAAGAAATCCCCCACGTCGGTATCCGGACCAAAAGTTTGAACCAGGAAATCGGCGTCATCATAGGAGGCATCAACATAACCATAAGTGCCTTCTAAGGTGAGGTTATCTGTTACTGCCCAAACCCCTTCAAGTTCGAAGCCCTGCATAGTTGCTGTCGCGGCATTGAAAATTGATTGAACACCTGACTGATTATTGGCAGATAACTGCATATCATCATAGGAATTCTGGAATATTGCTGCATTGAAACGCGCCCTACCCTCCATGAACTCTGTTTTTAATCCAAGCTCAAGGGCATCAACAATTTCTTCGTCATAGGGGCCGGGTGTTGACCCAGGATTGTCCGGCCGGGTTACCAGTGAAATGTCTGAGAACCGCACATTATAGCCACCACTTCGGAAGCCCCGGGTATAGCTGGCATAGGCCATGGTGTCGTCGCTCATCGTCCACGTAAGGCCCAGCTTTGGCGTGAAGTTTGACCAATCTTGCTTGTCCAAATAAGCCGGCTTGCAATCACTCAAACTTGCAGGCGATGTCTCGCTGATAACATCAGACCCGCCCAGCAGCGCGCCTGTAAATCTTCGACAATTTCCGAATCCCGTTGGATCTCCGATGACGCCAATCGCAGCATCTTTCTCCTCGTAGGACCAGCGGCCACCCACCGTGAGTGTCAAGTCATCGGTTAGCATGTAGTCAGCCTGAGCAAACACTCCAGCAGTCATATGATCGATGTTCGACGATGCACGTAAATCCAATGCATCAATTAATAGTCGGCGTTCATCGTAGGTATAGTCTTGCTGGAAAACGTTGACGCCTGTTGTGAGGTCTAAGCGATCACTCAAATTACCTGCCCAACGAAGTTCAAAGCTTTGTTGCTCCTGATCAAAGCCGGTACCAGGGCCAAACTGGAAACGAATGGTATTAGGCGCCCCATCAATGTCCCCCCACATGCTTTGCTCAAGCTGGCGATAACCCAGAACCCCGGTCAAGGTACCGTCCCAGAGATCCCAAACGCCTTCAAGGGTTAAGCCAAACCAATCGATATTGCTTTGGCCCTTTGTGGTCTGGCGAGTTGTCGCTTCGTCATAAGGATCTAGATTCGGCTCAAAGGGGTCACAGTTAGAGACCACAGACGCAGCGACGCATAGGAAGTTTCGACCTGACATACCGTCGGCCTTGACGTCACCATACTCAGCAATCGCTGTGTAAGTACCGCTCTCTCCTCGATAAGACACTGCGGGACGAATGACTAATGATTGCCTCGCACCTTGCTCGCCACCCGTGGCCGTGTTGTCCCACATACCGTTTTGGTCACGCCATAGCACTGCCACCTTACCCGCGACATCATCGCTCATTGGGCCTGACAGCAGAACCTTAGTCTCACGGAGCGCGAACGAACCAGTACCTACCAAGAGCTTTGCGGTGGTCTCATCATGATCTGGCCGCGTAGTTTTCATAACAACTGCGCCAGCGCTAACGTTTCGACCAAACAGCGTGCCTTGCGGGCCTCGCAGCACCTCAAGTGACTCCATATCGAATACATCTGTGACCACACCGTAAATGGTGCCAAAAGCAACACCATCTTGCACGACGCCAACAGCTGGATCGGAAGACGGAATAGACTGACCAGTGGTGCCCCATCCCCGAATAGAGAAGTTCGCAGTACCGGGAACCGTGCCCTGAGGAGTCAGCTGAACGTTGGGAGCAGTGAATCCAATATCAGTGAGATCAACCGCAAACATCGCCTCTATTTTTCGGCCTGAATACGCAGAAATCGCTACAGGTACATCTTGCACAGCTTGAGCCACCGATTTTTTCTGGGCAGTAACAAGCACTTCTTCAAGCAGGGCATTGCCTGACTGCGCAAAAGCAGCTGATGCAAACAGTACGTTGAATACCGATGTAGCAAGGATGCTCTGAGGGAGCAATCTGACACCTTTGTTGGTCAAAGAAAGTGGGAGCGACATATTTATCACCTCATAGTTTTTGTTAACGTCCGTGTTGACGATAATCAACATTTAAGCATTAGTCAACGGCATTGTTGATCTTTTTTTGATAATTCAGAGTCGCGCCTCTCTTGCTCCCGAGTATCTGGAAAGCACTGCACTAGGCACCGCCGAGATTGGGGACCGCTGTGGCTATGGCGATGAAGCAAATTTCCGCAAGGCATTCCAGCGCTGGCATGGAATGAGTGCCAGCCAATGGCGCCTAACGCGAGCGCAGATGGAGTAGAAAAAAGTCGGAGAATTCGCGGTTCTAGAAGTCTACGCGCGGCCTATCGGCCTTAACAGGATAGAGGCCGGCGGCTCTAAAAACGCAACCACAGGAGCATTTTGGTTGCCAAAGTGAAACGGCGGCGCCCCGAAGGGGTGAGAGCGCCAGAGGCAAGCGCGCTCGAAACAATCCGCCTGGTCCTACCAAAGAGGAATTTTCGCA
>ERZ887849.496-NODE-496-length-42337-cov-19.340358_pt1 | contig 42337 bp, 70 predicted proteins | sample MGYA00521267_ERZ887849 | MGnify/ENA primary metagenome ERZ887849 (study PRJEB32303, sample SAMEA104408601) | aquatic metagenome | biome: Brackish water; feature: Pelagic; material: water | place: Baltic Sea | collected 2014-06-06T16:11:00 | depth 2,863 m ... | reverse complement strand
AGGCGAAAGTGGAGAGCAAGGCGAAAGTGGAGAGCAAGGCGAAAGTGGAGAGCAAGGCGAAAGTGGAGAGCAAAGCGAAAGTGGAGAGCAAAGCGAAAGTGGAGAGCAAAGCGAAAGTGGAGAGCAAAGCGGTAAACAAGGAGAGGGAGAGTTTAATAACGAAGCCGAACAAGAACTTCAACAAGGAGAGGGACAAGGCGGAGAGCAAGGAGAAAACGCAGAAGAAGCCGAAGCAACGGGTACGTACACGGGAGAAGAAACGGGAACGGGAGAAAATTACAATGAGTCAGAGTGGACTCGTACTTTAGGAAATGAAATACCCGCAAGGTATCTACGTTCTGAAAAGCTATTAAATACATATTTAGACAATTACTCAAAGAACGAGTTGGAGTCAATGTTTAACACTAAAATAACGTCCCAAACAGAATTTAGAAAGCAATTGGGAGAACTAAGGTCAAAACTATTTGAAAATGAATAAAGAACAACTACAAAAACTTGCTGAAAGTGCAGAGACGGAAGAAGTAAGAAATTTAGCGAAAGCGGACTTGCAAAAGATTGAATTGCAAGAAAAAGCGGCAAAGGGAGACCCACTTAGCCGTTCACTTTTAGCTTTGAAAGATACAATTGATACTTTTAAAAGGTCAAGCACGGGAACGGGAAGTGTTAACGAAGAAGAAGTAAAGAAATTGGTAGCGTCAATGAAGACGGGTATCAAAGGAAAGGTTGGATATAATGACTTAGACCCCGAATTGCAAAGTAAACTTAGCGGTCAAGTTAAAACTACGCTTACGCTTACAACACCGTATTCAAAAGGAGTTGGAAAAACACTTGCCGAAAGTCAAGTTATGAGACCTTTATTTCAAAAACTACTTTCTGATTTTGTTGCCCGAAATAACGTATATCTTTATGGTGGTGCGGGAACGGGCAAAACATACATTGTTGAGCAACTTGCAAAGTTTTTGGGGTACGACTATATTGAGGTAAACTGTAACCAATTTACTTCGCCTTTGGACTTAGTGGGTGGTCAAACTATTGAGGGTTATCAAAAGGGTAAACTTGAAATGGCTTGGTCAAACATTGCTAAAAATGGAGAAGAAATGAAAGGTGCTATATTGTGCCTTGACGAGTTGCCAAAACTTGACCCAAATACTGCGGGGGTGCTTAATGCCGCACTTGCAAAGGTAAAACTTGGAACACCCGAAGACCCCGTATTTATTTACAACGGTAAGGGAGAGAAAATTTACAAGAAAAACATATTTGTAGTTGCTACGGGTAACACGCAATTGAATGAAACAAGTGTAGAATATGAAGCTAACTTTAAGCAAGACTTGTCGTTGCAAGACCGTTTTGTAGGTTCTTGTTATGAAGTAGTTGCAGATTACAAAAGTGAGTTTGAAAATGCACTTCAAGACTTTGCGTTTATCTTTATTTTTATGACAAAAATACGTGAAGCAATACTTGAAAGAAGTTTGGCGGGAGTTGCGTTTGTATCTTATCGTATTCTTATTTCACTTCGAGACACTTACATTGTTTCAAGGGACTTAGAAATGCAAAAGGTAGCAAACACGGCTATCAAAAAACCGAAAACATTAAAAGAGGGTATTGACAGTTTCCTTGACTTGTTTAAAGTTACTCAAAAAGAATACCTAAAAGACGTTTCGGACTACAATACTTTTGTTAATCAAATTATCCCCGCAAAAGACTCAATGCCTTTGAACGAGTTGAATACAGATGAAGAAATGAAACAAGTTAAAGCGTTGATAAAAGCAAATGAAGAAAAACTAAACAAAGTCAATGAATAGTCTTAATTGGGAAATAGAGAACTTTACAGAAATTAGATACGCAGATTTTTTCTTTGCTCGGTTTGATGATTGGCAACAATTTATGCAAAAGGGTAATGAGTATCTACAAGAAATGCGACAATATCCTAAATTTAATAGGTTTTATAGAGATTTCAATTGGGGGTCAGTTCCGTCCAATATGATTACCGAAGAAACTCAAACAATTGAAGACCTTAATAAAGGGTTCTACAAGTCCTATATGGAAGAAGAATTGTTGGAGAATGTACTTGTGGCTTTTGATGAAATACTTGCTGATATTGATATGGGTGGGTCGTTCAAAAAACAAAAGTTAATTATTACAGACCGAACACAAGGTATTTTTGACTTTGGACTTGCAAGTTTAGGACTTTTTGCAGAACAAGAATTTTATTCAGAAAAACTTGCAGAAGAAAGTCCTTTGGAGTTTCCTAAAGAGCCAAAAGGAGTTGTGCCGCCAATGTTTGTAACGCTTAATCAAGTAGGCGACTATTGGTACGTTTCAAACACTACGGGGAAAAAGTATAAAATGACCCGTCAAGATAAAGGCACACAAGCTGCAATTTATGACGGTTATAGACCGAATGAGATACCTACAAAATACAAGTCTTTTAAGACTAAGCAAAAGAAGTCCTATTTGATGTTTAAAAAAGAGGGCGGTAAAGCAAAAAAAGTTGATTTGTATGTACCTATGGGTGGTTTAGGTGGTATGAGTGCAAGTGGTATGTTGCAACGTGCTTTACCCTTGTTTATGGCGGCACGATTTTTTGAAAGCGTAGGTATTCGTACCCGTTTGAATTGTGCTCGTGTTTGGCAAAGTTATGGTGCAGTTGTTGCACCAAATGCAACACGTGGAAGTAGCGGTTATTCAGCAATAACCGTAACAATAAAAGACTTTGGAGAAGACCTTGATTTTACACGTTTAGCAGTTGCCGTAGCAGACGAAAGAACATACCGTTACAATATGTGGAAACTTGCACCCGCAATTACCGCTAAATTTTACGGTAGTGCTCAACAAGGTGCGGGTACTACATTGTATGGTGGTAATGAAATGTCTGAAACAACACGTAGATACAAAAATTGGTATTACGAAGAAATAGAAGAAAACGACAAGGATTGGATTGAGATACCTAAACCGTTAATGATTTTTGGTGGCGTACCCAACCCCGAAAACCGTTGGACTTATACGGGAAACAAAGAGGAAAGTGGCTACAAAAATGTTGTACAAGAATTTTATCGAATACTTGACACGGTTGACTTATATTTTAATGACGCACAAAAAGCGTGTCAAAGAATATATGATAGGTGGGTAGAGACGGGAGAAAAAAGCGTTTTTGATTTTAAACAATACGTGAACAAAACTTTGTCAGAAGCATATAGTGTTGCAGAGGGCGGACAATATGCAGACCCTACGGAAGAAGCCGAAGAAATTAACGAAAAGTTTGATGAAAAAGCCGAACAAGTGAGCCAATTTTTAATAGATATACAAGAACTTGCATAATGAAACATTTATTTAACGAAGCACAATTACAAAGAATATATGAGTTATTGACTAACTTAAACGATTGTAATACTAAAATGAATAGTAATTGTAAAGTTTCAGCTATTGCAATGTATGCGGATAGTCGAAATAACTTTGTGTGCACTTATCTAATGAGAACGTATGGTGGTGGCGACGGTGTTCAAACAGATATTAAGTATGTGCAAATTGACCCGAAAGGAAATAAGCACGATATGTTAGACATATACAGAAGCGAAGAAGAAGTTGCAAGGTCAATTCAAAAAATGAAAGAGATTACGTTATGAGCAAGTCGCAAGAAGATATTTTAATGGAATTTATCAATTATAATCAACCTATACTTGATGAAATTCAAGCCGAAAACAACGAATTAAGTAAGGCGGTCTCGAAAGTTGTAGCTGAATTATTTGAGAAATTTGTGGGCGTTACTGTTCAAGCCAAAGAGGGTAAAGTAGAAAAACCTATGAACAATTACAACGTTGGAGATATGGTTGCAACACTTTCGGGAGAATATGAGGGTGCGGGAGAGGTTAAAAAAGTAACTTGGTTTGAAAGTGAACAAAGCTACGTTTACACTATTAAAGTGAAAGGTATTAGAAAGTTATTTAACGAACTCGAAGCAAACGTGTATGAAGTAGAACCACAAGAATTAGAAGAAACAGAATACTCTAATTTAAGTGTCGAACAGTTAGAGAAATTATTAGAAGAAAATAAAGGTTTGATAGAAATTCTTGACGACCCCGAAGACCCCGACCAAGTAGAATCGGAGTCGAACATAGAACAAATAGAATTTGAATTAGAAAAAAGAAAATAAAAAGCAATGGCAACAACTACACTAAGTAAAAAAACGGACGAAATTGCAGTACTTGAAAAAAAAGAAAAACAGTTAAAAGCTGCAAAAGAAAAAGGCAATGAATTAGCTATCAAAAAGCTAAAGGCAAGTATAGCTTCATTGAAGGAAGGAATTAAAGAGGGTAAAACCGTTAAAGACGTAACGGCAAAACAGTTAGCAAACAGTTTACTTGCAAGTCGTAAGAAATTCTTGGAAATGAGCAAGAAAGACTTTAACGGAGTATTGAAACAACTTGCAAAAAAACCCGAATATGCGTTTTTGAAAAATTACACACGTGAGGAAGTTGTTAGAGATATTATGCGTAAAGCAAAACCCGTAGGTTGGAGATTTAAAGGGCGTGGAGACTACCGCAAACCAACACCCGCACAAGTACGAAAGGGACGGGCAGACGGAACTGTTTATTACGAAAACCGTCCAAACCGTTCAGACGTTTCTCAAACTAAACAACTTGAAAAAGGTGGCTATGCTGACTCGACAAACCCAAAACACGTATTGCATATTGACGGTCAAAATTGGTTTTTGGTAAAGATTGATAGCACCCATTTTTATATGAGTAACAGTCCCGATTTTAGAGGAATGGCACACCATATTGGTCAACATAATGGAGAACCTTATTACGAAGAAGTAAGAGAGTGGTTAAAAACAACAACAATGTCAAAAGGCGGTTCTACCTTTCAAGGTGGTGGAGAGATATGGTTCTTAAAAGGCGTTGGAAAGTCGGGTCTTGATAAAATTAAGAAACATTCTAAAGAGAATAAAAACAAACTCTTTATTATGACTGACGATAACTATACAAATATTGGTAGTTTTTGGGTAAAGAATGGCAATTTTGCTAAAAGAACCGTTGCCAATCCTAATTATGACTTAGAGAAAAATAAAACTTCCCTTAGAGCAAAGTCAGATGTCATATACAAATTAAAAGAATATATAGCCGATTTTGAGAAAGGTGGTTCTACCTACGCAAGAGGGGGAACAGTTATTAAAAAAGGAAACAGAGTAAGAGTTGTAAATACTAAATACAATGGAAAAGAGGGATTAGTAGTGTCTGATGATTTACATAATGGCAATTACATAGTTCAATTAGACGGAGGAAACCCGAAAGGATTTCCGTTTGAAAACCTTATGCTTTTAAGTCGTGAAACCTATCAAGGTGGGGGAGAGATAAAAGAAGTAGCAGATGCTATTTTTAATAGCAATTCCAAAAGAGGTAAAATAGAAACGCAGTTTGGAGATAAAACTTTACAAGGTCTTATGGCTATGATTGAAAACGACAATTATGAGCCAATGGAAATAGCAAGAGCCATATATTTCCCAAACGCAGATGCTAAAACTGAAAAGATTGAAACTGAATTTGGGTATAAATCTATTATTGGACTAAAGGCAATGATTGACAATGCAAGACAAACCTATCAAGGTGGGGGGGTTGTTCATCTTTATTACGGTGGAGAGGAAGCAGATGAAACCGTTAAGGCATCAAGTGAAGCAGAAGCAGAAAAAATCGCTATGGAAAAAGGAGCGGAGCATTGGGACTATGTGGAAGCCTACGCAAAGGGTGGAAATACAGATAATTTTAAATATGCAATTATCGTAACTAATACGAATAACCCTAATGATAATCAAAGTAGAGTTGCAACGGTAGGTAGAAAAGGCGACGCAATAATTATGCTTACGGCTTTACAAATAGCCGCAAAAAACGCACCGCTTGATTACTCTATTGTTAAACTTTATGCAGACGGTGGTTTTGTCCCTATGTCAATGGCAGAGTTGGAAAGACAACGAATGTCAGAATATGAAAATTATGGTGGAGAGGGAAGCGAAGAAGACTTAGACGACGGAATTACAAGACAATATTTTGAAGAAGAAGCGTATTCTTACGAAGACGGTGGAGAAATTGATATTAACGACTTAAATATACCCGTTCACTACACTATGTTTGAAGACGAATTGTATGAGTATGGAAAAGGCGGTGGACTTTCAAAAGGACGCTATCATATTCTTGGAGAAATAAAAGGAAAACAACCCGTTATTTACGCTTCCACAAACAATAAAAGTGAAATTACCCGTCTTATGGCGGAAGCGAAAAAAGACTTAAAAAAACTTTCGGGTAAAAACTACTATATTTTTGTAACCGATAGTGTAGAAGACAGACGTATATACAATTTTTAGGACTATTAAAAACTTATAAAAATGGCAAGTAGAGTTAAAGATTATTCATACATAAAGCGTTCAGATATTTCTGTACTGAAAGCTACTATTGACGGAAAAGTATTAGACGTTGACCCAAAAACTATTTTGAGCGGTACTTATGTAGCGGGTAAAATTAAACCAACGGCTGCGAAGTTAAGAGTTGCAAAAACAGACCCCGCAAGTATTCGTGAAAAACTACTTAAAAAGTATAAAGACTTCGCAGAAGAAGAATACAACCCCGATTTTGAAAAATATATAACAGTAGCGGGAATAAAAAAGTTTGTTGAGCACGGATTGACCGAAGAAATGATTATGGCTTTTTACGGTGGTATTGAGTGCGTAATGAGCATTAAAGCGGACAATGAGTTTGCATACAAGCCAATTGGCGGGGTTTTCAATTTCCGAACAGACGAAGACGGTTATTACATTAAAAATTGGGTTGAAAGAGGTATTTTCAATTGTGAAAACAACGTTTATGAGTTAGGGTTTAAGTACCCCGAATTTAATTGGTCTTCAATTTTAACAAGAGGAAGCGGTACAGAGGTTATTTTTACCCCGCCTTATGATTATTTTGGAAAAGAACGTATTGACGCATCTAAACTTGAAAAGTTTACTGTTAACTCTAAATTTACTGTTATTGCAGTTAAAAGCGGTAGTTATTCAGAAAACGGTGTATTTTCTTCTTCATCTACACACTTGACGGAAATGCGAGACCCAAATATTCCTTTAGAATTAAACGGAGGTTATCTTGCAGTTGTTTCAAGAAATGCGAATGAACTATTTGCCCTTGCAAAAAAACTTTTAAGCCAACCAAAATCTTATGTCAAAGACTTTGATTGGTTGGTTCAGAGCAAAACCAACGGTGCGGAAGAATTAAATATGTCAAATTACAAGTTTAAAAACGGTGGTAACATAAACGCTGAAATAGACGGTCTTCAAAAGGGAGATACAATTACTATTGAATATGGTAGTTCTATTAACAAAGACAACAAAGTAACTTTAAAAGTTAGGAGTAGAAACAAAGTAAGAAAAGGTACGATTGACAAAATAACTTTTGACAATACAAACAACCCAAGCGGAGTTAAGTTTTATGCTTACAATAGAGGTAAGGGTTGGTCTTTCGCTATTGGAGATATGGGTATTTCAAATGTCAAAATAGTTTCTACCTATTCAAAAGGTGGAAACCTTGCTCAAAGAGGGTTGCATAAAGCTACTTCTACGGGAGACAGTATTGCAGATTGGGCGTTCAACTTTGACCCGAAAAAACGATATGCAAACGGTGGTGGTATTGAAGACGTTGACTTTATGGCTTCCGCCCGTACAAGTGCACGAGACAGTATTGATTGGTCAGAAGAATTAAGAAACTATGCGGGAGAAAATTACGATAGTTTGTCGGAGTTAGAAAAAGAGTCAATTATTGCAGATATGCAACGTGATTGGGACTTCCAACACAGTTTTGCAAAAGGCGGTTCTGTAAAAGAGCATTTACAAAAAGCAGATAGTCATTTAAGAGAAGTTGGAACTAAATTATATGAAAATAAAAACATTAGAGAAAAAGCATATAAAAAACAATTTAATAAATTTAATGATACTATGGATGATTTATTTCCTCCAAGATATTTGAATGAATTAAATTACGCTAAAGGCGGTAATGTAAGAACTATGGAGAAACACGACGCAGTTATTTACCGTGATGAAACTTGGTATGTAACTGAAAAAGGCGGTCAAGTTGGTATTGTCTCTATGAGACAAGGTGCTTGGGGTAGTGATTATCCGTTCGTTCCTTTAACGAAAATAATTCAAGAAGATGAATTAACAGATATGTACGGAAATAAAGTATTCATACCTTATAGTTTTGAAAAAGCAAATATGGGTGCACTTATTTTAGCAGAAAAAGCCAAAGGACTTGCACCAAAAAGTTTCGACGCTGCGGACACAAAAATTGCAAATAGAGTTTCCAAAAAATCTTTTGCTCAACGAATGTCGGAAACGGGCAATGAAGAATATGACCGAGACGCATATTCGGCAAGTCAGTTTGCAAAAGGCGGTTCTACCTATCAAGGTGGGGAGGTAAAAGATTATTTCAAAAAAAATTTAGAAATTGTCAAAAGCAATAAACCCGATAGTTTTGGAGAAGATTATTACGTGATAAGGGATAAAAAAGACAAATCACATTATGTAGAGGGTGGTTATTGGTACATTGTGCAAAACTTAAAACAAAGAGGGTTTACTTCTAACAAAGAGGTTAGTGATATGATTAAAAATGCCAAAGAGGTTGGTGGAATTGAAACTTACGCAAAAGGCGGTAAACTTGACGAAACAAAGTATATACCGAGAGACGAAATTATCAAAGTAGAGTTGAAGAACGGAAAGGTAATTGTAAATAGTTGGAATAACCCAATTTATTCGGGTCTTCGCATAGGTAAAGGTATTACAGAACGTGAAGAAATGGAAGAACAAGGACAACTTGCAATGTTCAAGCGTGGCGGTAAAATGCCGAAGTATGCTCAATATGTTTCTCAACGAGATATTGCAAAAGTTTACTTGTATGATGAAGACGAACCAACAGAAATTAGCGGTAGAGATTTAGTAGGTGGAATTTATTATGACAACGAGAAAGCTATCAAGCTAATTGAAATGGCTCGTGAAAGAGGATTGATTAAGTAATTTGTTAACTTTGTTAAAAATTAAAAAATAGATAGTATGGAGTTTCAGTATGAAAAAGAAATGCAAAAACACGGCTTAAAATATGCCGATTTGCCCGAAGACGCACAAACGGGAATTGACCAAATTAAGGACGTTAATAAAGCGTTAAATATGCTTGAAAAGTCGGGTAAAAAACCAACTGCTAAGACGATTAAAAAAGTCAAGGCAATGGATAAGTGGGTTTGTTATGAAATTTACGACCATTTAAACAATACGGACAATAACGACGACGATATGCCGTATGAAGAAGAAGAAGTATTGGAAGAAATTGAAGACCAAGTAAAGGAAGAAATGGAAGAACACGCAGAGCAAAAACAAGCAAACGACAAGGGTTCAAAAGTAGAAGCGGAAATTAAAGCACTACACGAAAACGGAGTTAAAACAATTGATATTGAAGACTTACGTAGTAAAGCACCAACTTGTTACGATATTCTATTCGATACATACGACCCCGACGAAGAAAATGGAATTGAAACTTCACGATATTCTTTGATTGAACGCAAAGATGACGATTTATTTCACGTAAAAAAAAGATAAATAATGATAACTAAATTTGACACAAGTATAAGCGGTGCACCCACTTCTAAGGGTGGTGGTAAAAGTATTATAACGTTTATTATAATTGCTGCTGCTGCCTATGCGGGTTATCGGTTTGTTTTAAAACCATACCTTGACAAAAGAAATAACAATGAGCAAGTTAAAGATTGATTTAGTACAAGAAAAGCAAATTAGATTGTTGTTTTATTTAATTGCGACTTTGGGTGCAACTACTACTCTATTACTATACTTTCAAAACCGAAAAAACCGTAAAGAAAAAGACGAGGTTTTAGCATTAGAAAAAGAGTTGAAAACCCTACAACTTGACAAGTTGAAAAGGGAACAAAAAGCAAGACAACGAAACTATTAACAATTGAATGTTGATAAGTATTTCTAATTTTTACCGTTAATTTTAGTTATCGGTTGTATATTTGTGCAATAAACATTAACAAATTTAGTATGCAAAATTCAAAAAAATGTTGCCCTACTTGCAACGCAAGTTTAGAGGGTAGGTGGGAATATATTACACGGGGACACCTTGTATTACTCACAAAACTTCACAAAGCTATCAAGAAGCATAATCGTAATTCTATACACTTGCAGAAAGATATGGAACTAACAAAAAACGAATATGCTAATTTCCAAAAACTACGCTACAACGGTCTTGTAGCACACGCAGAAGAAACGGGTTGTTGGTTGATGACACGTAGGGGTGCGAAATTTCTAAAAGAAGAAATTGATTTACCAAAGGGCGTATTGATATTCAGAAACAGAATACAGAAGCACCACTCTACTCGTGTAACGATAGAGACTATCTTAAAAGGAAAAGAACCTTATTGGTTAACCAAAGGAGACTTCGATTACGAAACAATTGACTTGGTTGATTTCACTTTAGACCCGTTTGAGGGGTTAAAATTTGATGAAAAAGGTCAAGGTTACATTGATTTCGGGGACGAAGACGAGACGGAATAGTATTGATTTTAAAACTGATAAGGGGGTGCAAAATGTACCCCTTTTTTTATTCTCCAAATTCAAGTGCGTTAACCATAGTGTACCAACGCCCGTGTTTGAACCTTGAACTCACAAAGAATTTTATTGCAACAGAGTCTCCTATGTTATACTTGGAAATGAAGTTATTAAGTAAGTTTTTCTTGAAACAGATATTCACGTAACGCTTAGAGTCGTGCCCTACTGAAAGGACAACAGAGGGGAAGTCGTTTGTATTATTTATTTCGCTAATCTCCCCTTTTACTTGGTTGTAATATACTTGCTTTGTTTGGTGCATATCCATTTTACAAAATTAGGGGTTAATTTTTTTATTCAAAGAACAACATATATTACGACATTTATGTATATTTTTGTACAAACGATTTTATGTACGCAATGTCAGATGCAAAAAACGAATTAGAGTCCTTACTTCAAAACATTCAAGAGGGACTCAAAAAATATACTATTCAAGAATTAAACGAAGCAATAATAACTTTTCTCAATAAGAAAAGCGACAAGTCAATAGAAACGAATTATGTACTTACAATTGTAGCAGAAGATTACAACCTAAGTAAGAACAGTTTACGAAGTAAAAGGGCACGGGGAATACAACAAGAAGCAAAACAAATAGCATATTGCTTGTTGCACTTTAATTTAGGTTTTTCACTAAGATATATTAGTCAACGTGTTTTCTTTAACAACCACAATAGCGTAGCAATTGGAGTAAGAAGACTCAAAAATGCAGACCCGAACCACAAAGTAGATAAGGTATTTATTGGCAAATATAAAAAGTTGGAAAGCAAGTTACTGAATAACTTTGCAAACTTGAATTTAGACCAAAATAGACAGAATGAAAATTTACAAAAAGAGGGGAAATAAAAACTATAAGGAACGGAAACTTTTAAAAGACCTTGAACCTTACATTGAAAAAAGAATTGCGGAAGACCCGAATTTTGAAAATGAAGTTATGCCCGCAACAAATTACAATGAGTTGCAACAAATGTACCAAAGGTATATTGTTGAAGACGTAGAGTTTGAAGAAAAACCAATAAAAGAAGAAACAAATAATATGGCGAATAAAGATACCGAAGTTGAAGACGTAGAGTTTGAAGAAACAACGAGTGAAAAACCTACTGAAAGTAAAAGTTCTAATCAATTTATTGACCCTTTTAATAGGGAAGAACCAATCGTTAGGGACTATGTAATGGACGGTGGTTTTCAAGACGAAAAAAAGAGTGCTGAACCGCAGAAAACATACTTTGAAGAACCAACTTCATTTGACGAAGCGTTTGTAATACCCGAAGACGGAGAAGAAGACGAAGAAAAGCCGTCAAAGGAACGTTCAGAGAAAAAAGAACGCCCGTCAAAAGAACCTTTAAACCCGTCGTTTGACGATATGAGTGCGGGTAAGAAGAAACGAAGCACAAAGAAGTTTGCAAAATACATAGTTGAAGCAGTTGCAACACTATCCGAAAAAGGGTTTGTGTGGTATGCAAATGCAGATATTAACGACGCAAAATTGGCGGAGTACGAAATGTCGGGAGAAATGGACTTGTCGTTACTTGTTTCGCTTGAAGACGGACAAGAAGTAACGGTAAAACAATTTTTCCAAGTTCAATGTGCGAAAGCCGAACAACTTTCACGTTGGACGGACGAGCAGAAAGAAGACCTTAGTTCGGCACTTGCAGAAGTGTTAATGGAGAAAGGAGTTGCACCGTCGCCTACACAAGAATTACTTTTAGTAACGCTTACAATTATAGGCGGTCAAGCAATGACTTTATTTACATTGAAGTCTCAAACAAATAGCTTGTTAAATCAATTACGAGCAATGAATGAGGGTGTTGGTACTTCACAAATGGAGTATAACGATACACCACCACCACCAACTTCAAACGAACCAAGTCCACAACCTACGCAACAAGTAGATGAAAACCCAATTGAGGACTTTACAAGTGTTCAAGAAGACGTTACAGAAGAACCTTTTATGAATGAATTAGCAACTTTAACGGAAGAAGAAGTGTTAATTTCAGACGGAAATATTGAAACTAAAGAGTAATGGAAAAGAGCCAAAGAGAAGCGGGTATGATGGCGACTACGGGTATTCAAGGGGTCGGTAAAACATATCAAAATATGTACATAATTAAAGATTATGTCAAAGACAAATTTTACAACAAAGTGCGTGGTCGAAAATGCTTGATTATGGACACCAACGGAGAGTACACCGTAAGTCAGTTTAGCAAGAATGATATTGACAACATAAGTCCACGTCGAATTGCAGTAAAAGATATACCCGCTTGGTGCAGAACAAAAGGCGGAGAGGTTAGACGTATAGACGCTAAAAATATCGGACTTGAACAAAAGATACAGATAATTGAATACGTTATTGAAAATTTTAGAAATGGAATGTTGGTATTAGAGGATATTAACACGTACATTTTGAATGTTACACACCTTAAAGAAATTGTTTCGGGACTTGTAAATTTGAGACACCGTGCGGTTGACGTTTTAATATCTTATCAAAGTGCCCGTGCAGTTGAACCCCGAATATGGCAAAACGCCCGTTGGGTACGTATGCACTATCAAGCGGACAACGTAAATGATATTAAAGGGAAGCTACCTAACGTTACAATGTATAAGATAGCACAAATACTCGTGAACAATAGATACTTTTCGGGAGACAAAAGATTCTTTGTTTACATATTCAATTTTGCAAATAAAATAGAGGGTGCTTTTACAAAAGAAGAATTTAAAACCGCTTGTGCTCAATTCTTGGGTTCAAACAAAAAAGAAATAAAAGAGTTTTCCGAAATGTACGGTAGTAAAAATATGGAAGAAGCGAAAAAAATGCTAACTGAACAATACTACGAAATGTACTATGGTAATTCAGATAAATAATTGACTATGAGTTTTCTGTTTTTGCTTTTCTATTGGTATTGGATATTGATTTTGTTGGGGTTGGCACTTCTTTGTTTAAGGGACGACTTTCTTGTTATTTTGAACGACGTAAAAAAAGGAATAAATAAGGGTATTATGGTGGCGTTTTTTCATATATCAATGCTACTTGCACTAATGCCGTTAACAATACCTTTCAGCATATTTAGAATTTTTAAAAAATGGTTTTAATAGAGGTAGAACAACTAATCAAAAAAATAAGATTGTATGAGCACGTTTTGGACGTAATGAGAGTAAAGCTATTTTACTTGCAGTATAAACGTGAAAGTACAGAATATAAGGACAATGAAAACAGACTTGAAATAATCAAAGTTTCACACCAAATAGAGTTGCAAAAAGCAAAATTGCAATTCTTGAATAGTGAGTTTAATCTTAGGTTTGAAATGTTAAAAAGCGAAGTATGAAGAAGTCTGAACTAATATCGGTTTGTGTAATCGTAAATGAGAATGATTTTGAAAATAAATTTTGTTTAAAAAACTTAATTGATAAAACAAATTTTACCTTTCATTTGCACGTTTACAGTTTAGGCAATTACGAAGAAATAGACGAGTTTTTAAACAGTCAAAGTTTCAATAAATTCTACCAACAAAAAACTATTGTAAACTTTTCAGAGGAAAATAGAAAGGTGTCAACTTGCTACAATGATTTTTTGAAAAACTGTAAAACAGAATATGCGGTATTTTTACCGAGTAATTGTATCGTAAACGATAATTGGTTAACCGAGTTGAGGTTCAACTATGAAAGTTTTGAAAAAAGTGGGTGCATAAGTATTAAAAGCAATTCGGAAAATTTAAAGTTAACGTCTAAAGTTTTTTTTGATTCAACCAACAAATTTAATTTTGACGACCAACTAAGAACCGTTTATGTTGACGATAAGAACTTCTTTACAGATTTTGCTTTTTTCAAAACAGATAAAGTGGAAGAAATTGGGTATTTAGATACAAACTTACAAGGTCTCGAATTAGCAGAGTGGACGTTTAGGTGGTTTGCAAAAGGATATGCTAACTACTATCTAAAATATGAAAGTGCTATTAGATTGAAGACCGAAGACCAATTATTAAAGCCAAAAATTACCAAAACAACAACCGACAGTTTTAAGAAACTTGTCAATGCACACTTAACAATAGAAGCGTATGGAGAATGAAATTAAAAAAGGTCAAGTAGAAGCCAAAATGAAAGTACCAAGAATACTTTGTGAACTATTCGTGTATGGTACAGAGGACGAAAGACCGAAACTGAAAAAGATTTTGGACGAGTTGCAAACTCAAATGAGCAAAGCACGTCGCAATAAACACAAAATAAGAGTATGCTTTTACATTGACAAAGGCGAACTAAGTGTAGATGAAAAATTAGAGTGGTTTAGTAAAGAGGGTAAATGCAAGTATTTCCAAGTAATTAACGCAGACACCAAAATAAACAAAGACTATATTAAAGAGGTTCTAAATAAATTACGTATTTTTGAAAACTCCCTTAAATCAATGAAGTCTTCGGGTATTAAAATATTCGGTAGGAAAGAAGAAAAGGAAGAAATTGAAGAAGCTAAACTCGTGTAAACAAACTATACTACTTAATTAAAAGGGCACTACGCCCTTTTTTTTATACACTTAAATTACACTAATAGCGTTGAATATCAATGTTTTACGTGTTCGTATTGCTCTACTGTACAATTAAATCGTTCTTGAACTCCTATATCTTTGCTTAATTTTGTTTGTATCAGTTGTTGAACTAAATTAAAGAACAAATGAAACTTTTATCAAAAGAAAACCTTGTAACGTTTGCAGTTGTTGTAGCTGCTTTAGCGTTTCATCAAGTTGTTACTGCACCAATGATTGTGAAAGCACGTGGTGGTAGTAAATCATAAATAGGCGAAGTTGCGTTTGCCTTTTTTTTATTTGTAGAAATTTGCAACTTCCTTATGGAAGACTCCGCAGAAAGTAAGAAATAAAAAGAGAATGTACTTGTACAAAGCAACAAAACACGGCTTGACGAACCTTTTGCTATTGCAATAAATGCGTTGAAAAACAATTTTAAAACTCGCCCTTTTAGGGCAATTCTTAATAACAAGAAAATGAACTCAGTAGAAAAAGAATTACACGGGTACATTAACGGTACAGAGAATATGAGTGGCTTCGATTCTTACGACTCTTTCGAGGGAGATATGTCATACTTTGATGATGATGATATGTCTTACTTTGATGATGATGATATGTCGTATGCGACGGGTGCACCAAATTCTCGTAGTGCGGTTTCAGACCCATACGTAATACAGTACACAGAAACTTCGGCTGCGGACGTAACGGCTATCCTTTTTGGATATAACGATTATTTCGGCACTGCGAACTTCGGAAACGCTGCGACAACAACAGTAACCAACTTACAAGGTGGTACTTACTCTCGTTTAGTAGCACAGTCAAACAACAAATTCTTCAAAATCGGAAAATGGAGATTTCAATGTTCTGACGCTGCACAGTTGCAACAAACTTTGTCTTTGAACCACGTTGACGCTAACGGTAAGCAATATTCAACTCCGTTGAACTTGTCTATTATGCGAGACGCTTATCAGCAACAAGCTGACATCATTGACGTAACTAAAATGGTAACAGTTGACGGTAACACTTACATTACTTTCACGTTGAAAGCAAATGCGGTGTTAACAATTTCAATGTTCCCCGTTGCAGTTGTTAGTGGTAAAGCGAAACTTAACGGTGGTGCTTCTCTTAACAGAGCACGTGCACCAAGATTGAGTGGTAAAAATGTTGCACCCGTAATTATCCAAACGTCTCAAAACGTTAAAGGTATTACGCAGTAATATAACGCTTAGATTTTAACAGAAAGGGCGGGGTATTAAATGCCTTGCCCTTTTTTTGTTCTTACAATATGAAGCGAAATAATAAACTAAATAATAGAAAGCAAGAAATTACTTTGATGACCATATTGGCAAATGAAGCCGATAAGGAAAGTCGTCATATACTGAAAAAGTATAACAAGCCAAATGCGCAGAACCACGCAGACCTTGAAGTAAAACTTGCAGAACTGTATTTTGAGCAAGATGACAAACTCGCAATAGAGAAAGACCTTGCAAACATACACCCACATAAAAATTGGATTGTTAAAACTTTGGACTTAATTCCAAAGTCGGAAGTCAAATGCGAAACGTGTGAGGAAAAAAACACTAAAAAAGAAACTGACTCAACAGACAAAGATTTGATTGAAAATGCAGTTTTTAAGTCCATTGCTAAGTTTAGCGACTTCAATGGAAGCAAAGAAGCACCAAAACCAACTGTAATAAACTCTAAACAATTTTCGAGTATCGAAATAATCGGTATGGTAGGTGCAATAGGACTGATTGGTCTAACCTTTATTGTGGTTTCAAAAAATTTATCAAAGTAGTATGGAAGCAATTGTAAAAGAAAATGCAAAAGTATTAGTGCCTAACAAAGAGCACAAAAATTTTACTGAAACAAACGAGGAAATACCAAAAGGTACAATTGTAAAAGGAGAATTTAAAAGCATAAAAGGTTTACGACGTGGAGAACCTTTTTCTTTTAGAGTTTTTGTTACTGATAAAGGACAAATTATTTATTCAAATAAAGCAAAAGAAATGAAAGCAACAGAGGTAATGTTAGGTGCGGATAGTGCTCAAACTCCAACGAGAGTTGACTTATTACCCGCAGAGACTTTTAAAACAAGTCGAATTGTAGTAGCACTTGCGGGTGCGGTTGGCGGTTATATGTACGCTAAGAAAAAAGGTCAAAAACCAATGAAACTTGCCTTAATTGGTGGTTTAGTAGGATATGCTGCGGTTTGGGCGTTTGACAAAACTAAATCCGTTACTGTAACACCAAGTAGATAAAATAGAGTAATATGGAAAATGCAAGAATTATACGTCTTGGAGACTCCGTAGGCACTTCCAACGCACCGAGAGTTGCGACTTTTGAGGAAGCGTTTGGGGAATACTCTGAATTGTTCGGAAAAAAAGCAAGGGCAAGACGTGAAAAAAGACGTGATGAACGTGGTCAAGGCAAAGTGCGTCGTCAAGAACGTAAAGCTGAAAGAAAAATAGCACGTCAAACTCGTAAAGATGATGTACGTGGGTCAAAACAAGAACGTCGTTCAAATAGAAAGCAACGTCGTCAACAAATGCGTATTGACCGTAGAGCACAAAGAAAAGGTGCACGTCAAGCTATGAGAGCAGACCAACAAGCAGCACGCATGGAACGTCGTATGGAACGTAAACGTCAAAAACAAGACCGACGAGACTTAATGGCTGACCGTGATATGGAAAGAGAGTTGAGAATGGCACAAGGTCAACAAGAACTTGACTCTTATTTACCACAAGACGACGGTGGTTATGACGACGGTGGTTATGACGACGGTGGTTATGACGACGGTGGTTATGACGACGGTGGTTCTACTTCGGGTGGTTATGACGACGGTGGTTATGATGACGGTGGTTCTACTTCGGGTGGTTATGATGACGGTGGTTATGACGCTTACGACCCTTATGGAGACGAAGACTCTTACAACCCTTATGCTGACACGGGTGCTTCAAGCGGTGGTGGCTACGGTGGCGGTGGTTATGATGACTACGGTTATGATGACGGTGGTTATGATGACGGTGGTTATGATGACGGTGGTTATGACGACGGTGGTGGATATGATGACTATGAAGACTACGGAGACGGAGACTATAACTACGAAGACGACTACGGTTGGGGAAGTAGTGATGACTTTGGAGACGAGTATGGTGGTTGGAACTTTGAGGGAGAAGCAGGACTTGTTTCAGACGACGAAGAACAAAACGAAGCACAAAAAATTGCTGACAAAATTGAGTGGAACAAAAAGTTAATCTCAAAAATGTCAAATAGCGGTAATGCTTCCGACGCTATCAACGAAAGAAATAATCGAATTACGGCTTTGAAATGTCAAATGAGAGACTACGTTTGTTTTGACGGAGACTACTTTGACGATTACGAAGAAGAAGAATTTGTTGGTGCAGACGGAAGACGTAGAAAAAAACCAATGAAAGGTGCAATTTTACGTCGTATGAGTAAGGCACAAAAAGCAAAAGGACTTGCTCGTAGAAAAGCGGGGTTTGGACGTGGTAAAGCACTTGCAAAAGGTCGCCCAACTGCGGTAAAAAGAGGTATCGGTGCAGAAATACAAAATAACCGTATTGTAATACCCGCAACAAGTGGTATGGACGGTCAATTTGAAGCAATTGATATTGATTTGAGAGACGATTACTACGACAATGCTTCGGGTACGGGAATAACTGCCCTTGACGCAAACTCTGACTATGGATATACACCAACTGAAATTAAGTTAGGTGCGGACGGTTCAAAGTCAAATATGGGAATGGGTCGAATGGGTCAAGTTGCACTTGGACTTGGCGTTGGTATAGCGGCAATTATGATTTTGAAAACCACTAAAGTTTTGTAATATGAATATGAAAAGTTGGTGGAATGATAGTAGCAAAGTAAAATTAGTAGCGTATGGCGGTCTTGTGGTCGCCTACGCTGCACTTTGGTATCAAATGTATAAGCAACAATCTAAGGGATAGTATATGTTAATTTCACAATTTAATACTGAATTTGACAACTATGTTCACAATCAAGAACTCGAAAAGGCAAATGACCGTCTTCTCGAAGAATTGGCAAGAATATTAGTTGAGAATAAGGGCGACTTTATTGATATGCTTGAAGAAAGCGGTATTGAAGCTGACGAAACAATGTCTAAGTCTCAATTGGTTGAACTATTTACAGATAATACAGACAACAAAAAGTTGCTATTAGGTGCAAGTTTACTTGCAAATAGTTACAACAAGCAACTATCATTTGACGGAGAAGAAGCCGTTTCAGACGACAATGTAAAAGTTGGGTACGCTATTTTAAATGAAAACTTTAACGGAGACGAAGAACAAGAAGTTGAAGACGAAGAATTTTCATATATAGTGCCTTTGTTGGCGGGTCTTGTTAAAGGTGGAGTTAATCTTTGGAGAAACAACCGACAAAGACAAGGTAAAAGCACACAAGTTGGTGGAGACGACTTCAATAGAGTTATTGCTGAAAGACGAGAAGCTGCAAGACGCAGAATGGAACGTGAAGCAATTAGACGGCAACAAGTGATGTTAGAACAACAAAGAATTGCTGCCGAAGACGCACGTAGAAAGAGAAGAAATACGACAATTTATGTTACCATTGGAGTTGTGGTTGTTGCCGCAATTATTGGTGGTATAATCTTAATGAGACGTAGGTAATGAAAAAGTATTTTGTATGGTTAATTATTGCGGGGTTCGGTGCATATATGTACAATGAATACCGAAAGACAAAAGACCAACAAAAACCAAAATTAAAATAGAATGGCTTTAAAAAGTTACATATTAACAAATGATTACAAAGCACCTTACGTAACGGCTACGGGTATGCCGCACAATCCAAGTGCAATACGCTTTAAGCAGTTTTCGAGAGGGGATATTATTAAAGGCGAAATGAAACACGCCAATAATAAACCCGCTTTTATTTTGGTAAATGGAGTTTGTGTTGTACCACTTGACGTAGTAAAAGAATTAGTTACAAAAGAAGTAGTTAGTCATACCGACGGAGAGGGTTCAATTAAAAAGAAAATTTCTCAAACAATTGGGGGTTCTTCTAAGGCAAACTCAAACCCTAAAGTAAGGTATATGGACGCACTTTTATTAGGTGCGGTTGTAGGTTTTGGTGGAGTTATTTTAGCTGAAAAACAAGGTTGGATAGCTGAACCCGATAAAAAATACAGACTATATGGTGCAATAGGTGCGGGTGCACTTGCAATTTATATTGTATATCGAAGCAAAACTCAAAAGAAAACAATAACAGTTAAAAAAGACGAGGAATGAATATAATAACAACAAACCCAATTATAGACGAGAAAGACTTTATTGAAGAAGACTACTACTCAAACTTGTTTGGAGAAGCTGCAAGACGTAAACGTCAAACGAGAGCAGCGTCTCGTCAAAGAAAACGTGCCGCAAAAAAAGCAAGTGGCGGTGGTTTTTTGAACCGTGCGGCTAATACAATAGGTAATGTTTCACGTGGGGTTCAACAAAGTGGACTTTTAGACACTTTTGGTCAAATGGGACAAGGCGGACAAGGAGATATGCCACCAATGGGCGGTGGTTTTGACGACCCAATGATGAATATGCCACCAATGGTTACACCACCACGACAAGGAATGTCAACGGGTGCAAAAGTAGCAATTGGAGTATTAGTTGCGGGTGCACTTGGAGTAGGTATATATTTTCTTACAAAACGTAAGGGGAAAAGCGGTAAATAATTGATATTTTTGTAAGTATATGTTTGCACAAGAATTTGACTCAAATAACGATAAGTTTTCACTTGTAGTTATCATAAAAACACAAGGGACAAAGACTTTTCGTGTTTGGGCGGAAGACTTAGGTAAAAAGAACTCTAAATACGCTGACCGTCAAATAAAAGTGGACGGAGAAAGACGTATTTATTTTTCGTTTCCCGTAAGTCCAAAAAAACTATTTCTTGGTTGTTGCAATACTGAAAATGTTAGGGACAAAGATTTTCAAGTTAGTTTAGTGAAAACGCCTTTGAAAGATTATAACATTTGGTTAGATGAAGACACTAAACAGTTTTTAGATTTAGCCGTTCCATTTGCACAAGTTTGTGGTTTTGAACAAGCAGACCCAAACGGAAAAGTTTTTACGACAAACAGTAAAAGATTTAACATTAAGTTTTTCCCGATAATTAAAGATTATGCTTCGGGTAGAACTATGAATACACCCGCAAGGATAGGACACCAAACGGGTAATATTGAAGTTGCAAAAGTGAAATTCGACAAGTACACTATACCTATGCGTATGGCTATACTTTTACACGAGTTTTCACACGTTTACAAAAACCCTAAAATAGACCTTGAAATAAGTAATGAAACGGGTGCTGATATTAACGCACTTTATATTTACTTAGGTCTTGGGTTTAGTAAAATTGACGCAATTTGTGTTTACGCAAATGTGTTTTTAAAAGCACAGACAAAAGGCAACGTAGAACGTATGAGAAAAATTATGGACTACATTGCTAAGTTTGAAAATGGAGATTTTGCATACAGAAATTAAATATGGAGTTTGACGAAACATACGACGGTTTAGAACAACGTGCTTTTGGCTACGCAGAGGGTTTAGACGACCCTAACGACGGTATGGACTTCGTTGATGATGTTGCATATTACGACGACTTCGATAATTCTTTGACTGATATTGACTTTTCTGAAATTCGTGGCGGTAGCTTTAAAAAGAATTTTGCAAGAGTAGGGCGTAAGTTAAACACAAAGGTAATTGCACCCGAAAACAGAAAGGTTATTGTTGTGGGTAAAGACCGAAAACTTAATTTACCTACAAGTGGTCAAAGGGTAATTGCACCCGCAGACCGTAAAGTTATTGTTGAGGGAGTTGGAAGTCAATCAATGTCTAAACCAACACCAAGAATTAAAAAGCCACGTATTGCTTCGCCAAAAATGATGAAGCAAAGACCTACAAGACGTGTTAAACAAGAAACACAACTTGACGGTGGCGAAAAATATAACGTTAGGAGTAAACGACCACAGAAAATTTCTAAGGTAGTTGTACCCGACGATAAAAAAGTAATTGTACAAGGAGTTAGCGACTTTATAATTGATAAAAAAGGTACGGCTGACTCTCTTAAAAATATTGGGTATTATAAGGGACAAAAACTAAAAGAATTGGTACTTACTTTCAATAATGATAGTGCACTACCTTTTGAATTAGAATTATTTAACCCAAGTATGCCTTTAGACTACTTGTATTCAACTTCTTTGAATATCAATGATAAGATACAAGTAGCGGGTGGAGAAGTTAGTTATACGGACGTTCTTTTTAATATGTTAGCCAATAGCATAATGATACCAAACGCAAAGTTTGTTTTTTCGGGTGCTACGGTTAGTCAACAAAAAGTTGAACCTATTAAAATGATAAACAAAAGTATTGAGGGAGAACAAAAGATATATCCGTTTAACCTTGACTTGCAAATTGATACAATGCAAGTTCAAAGTGATATTGTATTCTTTGACTTCTTTGATACAATTAACCGACCTTTCATACCCGACGGTATGGACGTTATGAAGTACAAAGTTTTACCGAAAATGACGGTAACAATGGCGTTCTTCTTTGACCAAATTAGTTTGAAAAAAGTGTTCCGTAAGGAAGCACGTTATGATAAAGGATTGTTATAGTTATGCCGACGTTATTTCAAACAAAATATCCAAATAATAGCCGAGTAGTTTCGGGGGTTGCTCAAATTTACAGAGACGACGTAGTTCTTCTTTGTGATACTTCGAGTGCACCCGTTACTATTAACTTGTTTGACATACCAAACGGCTTTTGGAGTACACAATGGAAACTGTACATAGTTGACAATAGTTCTAACGCAAGTGTAAATAATATTACTATCAATGCGGGTGCGGGACAATTGATTAACGGACAAGCAAGTTTGGTTCTTAATGCAAATAATTCAGCCGCTTTAATTCAAATTATTTCTGATACAAACTTCATAGGTAATTTAACAAATATTGTTAGTGGTGGCGGTTACGATACAATTCAAGAAGACGGTGTTGCTTTACCACAAAGAACAACCTTAAATTTTACGGGAGATTTTGTTACGGCAACAGATGACGGTACAAAGACAAATGTTGATGTAAAACCTTTTATATTTGATATTCTTAATGCCGACTTAATTACCAAGATAAACAACTCAACTTTAATAAAGGGTGCTTTTTACCGAGTAACGGACGCACCTCATGTTATTGACTTGACCTTACACGCTATTGAGACAAACCAAGTTTCTTTAGAGGGGAAAGCAAGAAAATATGTTGCAGATTATCAAGCGGTTGGAGACTATTCAGCAGTCAATCCTTTTAATTCACAGTTAGGACTTTGGAACGGTGCACTTGCACCCGTTGCGGGGGACGTTGTAATATGGAATCAAAACCATTGGTTGAATACTACGGGAGTAAATATCCCCGAATTTTCGCCCAATTTAGACGCTGCAAATTGGTCTTTACTTATTGTTAGTGAGACTACGGGGTTCATAATAGAGTCTATGACCGCAGTTTATGATTATTTGAATAATAAGGTACTGAAACTTACTGACGTAAGGTTAAACCAAATTGATTTTTCACAACCAACAGGTATAATTAGTTTCTTAAATTTTCCGTTTGGTAAAAATGGTGTAGATAACAACATTTTTAAAGGAGACGACACCACAATTGACGCAAATTTTGGAAACACGCCTTTTACTATATTTTCAGACAATACGATTATTAACGGCTTTATTGATTTATCAATAAATTTTGAATTTGATTTATCGGGTGTTAACATAACTTTTGACAATAATTATTTGTGCAATAGTGGTCAATTAGAAGTTCAAAATTCTGATATAAGTAGTGCCACAAGTGTTATTTTTAGTACCAACGTACTGTTTGGTGGCAATTGCGGAGTAAGCAATGTATTAAACACTTTTAGCGGTACTATTATAGTTCAATCAAACAAAACAGTAGGTGGGACACTAATTTCAGTACAAAATTTAACGGGTGCAAATAGAGTTGAAATAAATAACAACGATATAAGAAACAACGGAAGTTTAACCATTCTTTCCCTTGACTCTGCAACTTCTATTAAGAGAATTGGTGGGAATGTTATTGTTGAGTCAGACCTTAGATTAGAGGGTATTTCGGGCACGGCAGACTTTGAAAACAATAGAGTTGAAACGGCACTAAACTTTACAATACCCGCCTTTAGTACAAATGATATAATCGGGGTTGACGGGTTGCTAACAAAAGATTATAGCAACTTTACTCAAACCTTAGATTTAGGCGACCCAACAGTTTATGACGGGATTGCTTTTGAATTGAATTTAGGTGCTTCTAATCAATGGGTTGGTAGGTATCTTTTGCAAAGAGGTGGTGGTAATCAAATAAACAAAATAATTAACGGTACACCAACTGAAAGACCTTTTACGCTTATAGCCGATAGTGGTGCGGGTGTTTTCACTTTTACACTTGGTTACGTAGCAATTGGTGCTGCGGTACAAGACGAAATAATTACAAATACTAACTTAACTACGAAGTCTTCTTTTACAAGCTATGCAACTTCAAGTGAAAACGTAACACTTAAAAGAGGTGGTGGAGTAACGGGTAATTTATTTGTAGTAAGTAGAGAAAATTGGACTTAATAAATAAAAACAAAATGAAAGCAAACGGAATTAAAAGTGCAGTAACAACTACGGGACAAGGACTATGGACTCGTATGCCGTTATGGGCAAAGGGAATTATTGTTGTTGGCGGTGCATACGTAGCATATAAAGTTGGTAAAAACCTTATCGATAAAAGTCGTCTTGACGAGAATACAAGAGACGATAAACAAGAACAAGACGGTTGGAATGCTTCGTTCATTGAAGATTCGCAAAACAAAAAACCTACGTTGTCAAAAACGCAGATGAAGCAAATGGCAAACAAAATTGAGAACTGTTTGGACGGTTACGGTACAAGAGACTACGACCTTAAACAAACATTCAAAAAGATTATGAATAATGCAGACTTTTCGGGAGTCAATGCAGCATTTGGAATACGTACTATCGAAGCGGGTCAAGGTATCGGTTGGATGTCGGGACACGAAAAAGGTACAATGACCCAAGTTATGCAAGAAGCGGATAGCGCAACGCTTGACGCTATCAACAAAGATTTGAAGAAAAAAGGAATTAAATACACAGTTTAATAAATAAAGTTTAACATAAAAACAAGTAATATGAAAAATCAAAATGTAAAATCAGTAGTAAGAGTAGTAACAATTGCGGGTTCAGCCGTATTGGTTCTTAATTCAGCAATGGGACTTCTTAAAGCGGGTAGTTCACTAAACCTTAAAGGTGCGGTAATGCCAACAGTTTCAATTTTAGTAGGTTTAGCAGCGTTCAACTATGCAATGCAAGACAAACCAATGTTAAAAAAATAAGACAATGAAAGGTTTTTTAAATATCAAAGACCCAAACACGTTTTTGGGCGGACAAAATGTACACAACTTAATCATAATTACTATGCTTACAGTTGTATTAGTGAAACAATTTAAAAAATAGCAAAATGGTATTTGACCCAATTAAAAGAGCAAGTGCGTTTGTTAGAGTTAACCCAATTGGTGCAATTGCGGGTGGTGTAGCGGGAGTTATGCTTATGCGTAGATATACACCTATGCGTGGTTGGTTAGGACTCACTATTGGCGTTGTCGGTGGTGCGTTTGGCGGTGCGTTTGCTCAAAGCAAATTAAAAGCGGTTTCGGGTAGCAAGAAAAGTGCCAACGCTGCAAAATCATAAAATATGGACGCAAATAAGAAAAAGCGAATAATTATTTGGACTTCCGTTGCAATTATCTTATCGGTAGGTGGCTATTTCGGCTACAAATATCTTAAAGATAGCGGTAAAATAGGTAAGAAAAAGGCAGAAGAAGAAGCAGCAGCAGCAGCAGCAGCAGCAGCAGCAGCAGCAGCAGCAGCTAATTTAAGTAGTGGTAATTTAAGTAGTGGTAGTTCAACCGCACCTACGGCAGAACAAACTGCACTTGCAACTAAGTATCGTATATGGGCGAATAGTACAGATGAACTTAGCAAGAAATATGGTAAGAAAAATAAGTTGTATGACCTTGACGCAACACGTTCAAACCCTTATGGTGGAACTTTTTTACAGTCTTATGCTGCGGGTAAAGCTGAATACGAAAAATCGCTTCAAACGGGCGGTGTTGCGGGTGGCGGAACAACCTTAGAAGAAATTGCAAACGTTGCAGCACGTTACGGACTACAAATTCAGAAGAACACTAAAAATGGTACGTTTACCCGTGCTCAGTTTTCGGGAAAACTAAACGGAGTTGCAAAAAAATTCATAATTGAATTTGCGTCCAAAACTACGGGTGGCGAAAACACGAAAGCGGGAGTAATGTCTTGGAGACTGTATTCTTGGACGGGTATTGCAGCAGACATAAAAATGATTTCGAGAGGTTTAATGTCGTATGACAACGGTAAATTCACGGGTCAGAATTATAGTGGTGTTGGAGTTGGTTCAAGTGTCAATAACTATGAATATTTGTCTTCAAGTATTGAAAAATTGTCTTCGGGACAAATTGATATTACCGATTACGGAGACTTAAAAACGTAAGTACAAATGAGTTATTTAAACACTTTAACTAACGAGCAAAAAAACAACATTGCTATCCTTGTGGACGAAGCAAAGAAAGCGGGTATAACAAACCCAAATTCTATTGCGGGAATGTTAGCGATAGTGAGTAAAGAGAGTAAATTTCGCCCAAAAAGCGAGAATTTTAATTACAAAGCAGACCGCTTAGTCGAAGTGTTTAAAATATCTCCAAGTCGTGCTCAACAACTTGCGGGAAACCCCGAAGCCACCGCAAATGCAATGTATGGTGGTAAAAATGGTAATGCCGCAAACGAGGGTTGGAAATACAGAGGTAGAGGTTTTAACCAATTAACTTTTAAGGGCAACTATAAAAAGTACGGAGATATTATCGGAGAAGATATTGTCTCAAACCCCGACAAAGTAAATGAAGTTCAAACGGCTGCAAAGGTTCTTATTGCTTACAATAAAGACCGAATGGCAGACCTTGCGAAAAGAGGGAAATTAAAAGAGTATAATGCAACAAACATTAACGATTTTAAAAACCCACAAGACGCAACTTTAGCATTTTACCACGTTACTTCGGGTAATGGTAATAGTGTTGCGAAAATTAAGAACCTTGTTCACAACGACCCTTTGGGCGGTATGACAAAGGCACTTAACAACGTAAACGACTTACTTGCTGCAACGGGGAAGTTTGTAAAAAAAAAGCCAATTTTGACGATAGCAATAACTGCACTTGTGGTTGTTGCAACTTGGACGTTAATAAAATATAGCGGAGTAGGGAAAAAGAATAAAGTAATACAAAAAATAACAAATTAGAAATTATGAATGACGTAATAAGATATAGGGCAACAATTGCTTCGGACAATGTTGAGGATATGTTTGACGCAGATAACTTCTACCCTTACGACGGTTTAGGAGAAGTTTACGATACAGATAACTATGGATATTTTTCGGGTCTTGACACAGACGGAGAGGGACTTGATATTGAATATTCAGAAGCGTTTGGCGACTTTGTAAAAAAAGTAGGCGGACTGTTTAAAAAAGGCGGAATGAAAGGCGCAATTTCAAACCGTCAATCGGGACAAGACCAACGACTTGAAGATAGAGAAAAAAAACTTAGCGCAAGGTCAAGCCGACGCACAAAAAGAAAAGAAGCAAGAGGACGACGTAAAAATTTACGTCAAATGCAAACTTGGAAAACATTACCCCGAACGACTCAACAACAAGCGGAAAATATTGTTGATAAGTCAGCAGCGAATGGCAATCCAAAACCTAAGATTGACCTTGACCAATTTATAGACGGAGAAGCAGACCCAAATACCGAACAACAAGCAATGGAAATTATACAAGCCGCTAATAATGACGTTGCTACGGGCAATGTTGGAATGGAGAGCGCAACTTTTATTGGAACGGACGGAAACTTAAAAGATACTTGGTGGAAAAAACAAGGTACGGCTGCAAAAGTTGCAATTATCGGTGGTGGTATTATTGCACTTGGACTTACAATTTGGGGAATAACTAAAGTTGCAAAAAAATGAAGAAATGATTAGTTCAATAAAGGGTAAAATAGTTGATGAAAATAACCAACCGATACCGTCGGCTACGGTTTATTTATCAGACGCAAAAGGTGCTTTAGTCAACTCTAAGGCAAGAGTAATAGCTGATTTAGACGGAAACTACACGTTGCCGTTTGCTATACCTATGCCTAACCTTGCAACGGGTGGCGTTATGAAATTACCTATTGCAAAATACATTACTGCAAAATACACGGGTTATCCCGATAAAACAGTAGCGTTACCCGAAAAATTCATTTCAGATACGGGAGTAGGTAGTCTCAATATACCCCTAACTCTTAAAAGTCAACAGATACAAGAAGTTGAGGTTCAAGCAAATAAAAATGCGGTAGAGTGTGCTCGTTTAGGCGGTTTTTACAATGCTGAAAAAAACACTTGTACATTGCCACCTAAACTAAACCAACCACAAAAAGAAATACCAATGAAACCACTACCGAAACCGAGTTGGTGGAAGAAAAATTGGTGGTGGGTTGTCGGTTTAGGCGTGGTAGCCATAGGGACGACGATATTTATTATATCAAAAAATAAAAAGAAAAAGATATGAGTTTTTTACAACAACAATTAGCAAATGTAGCTTGGGCGAAAGAACAATTGCTAAAAGAGGGTTATACGCCCGAAGTGCAAGAAGAAGCGTTCCAAGAGGACTTGTTTTTTCCAAAAAGCAAAGATGAACTTTCAGCAGCGTTAAGCGCAGTTGACCAACAATTTGAAAACAAGCAATTTGACGAAGCGAAAGCCGCTACGTTAAAGGCACTTTTGAAAAGGGCATATATATTATACACCAATGCCGCACAAGAGTTACGCAGAGACCGTGTTGCAAAACAAAAGGCAGACAAAGCGGCTGCTAAAGCACTTGCAAAACAAGCGCAAGGGGAAAAACCCGTTGTCGAAACTGAAAACGTAAAAGTTAAAAAGAAAGACGGTTGGTGGAATAAAAACAAGTGGTTCGTTATTGGTGGTTTAGCTTTAGTTGCAATCACAACTACCGTAATTGTTGTGGTTAAAAATAAAAACAAAGGCAAAGGGAAATAAATGGGAGTATATACTTCTGAATTAGGTGCTAAAATTACTGATTTAAAAGAGGGTGCTATCTTAAAATAAAAAAAAATGGGAGTTAATAGTTCAAAAATATTTACAAAAGTTCTTGGGGGGGAATCATTACTAATTACGAGTGATATGGGACTTCGTTCTGTTTCGGTTGTTTTAGTAAGTGGTGAGGGTACTGTTTTGGGAGACTTACGAGTTGACGGTTTAACAAATGACCCGATACGTTTAGTGGTAGGTCAGTCTGTAACGTTTGGCGTTGAGGGTAATCAAATTCTTGACGGTTTAACGGTTGACGCTACGGAAGGAGTAATTAACTTAATTGCAAAACACTAAATATGGGTTTAAAAGTAAATAATAGTTTTGGTTTTGGCGACGCTTTAAGCGGTGGCGGTGGCGGTGGCGGTTCAGTTGGTGCTAAACTTATCAAGACTAATCAAACTATTTCTTATGCGACAGGAGATGACGGAGATTCACAAGAGGGTAGAGATGTTGATTTTTTTACCTTAAACTACGCAAACCCATTTTCAAACACTTTAAGGTTTACGGATATTTTAGGCGGAACAACCTATGCAGATGGTATTCGTTTAGATTGGTCAACATTTGACGGATCAACAGTTTTAGGGTGGAGAATTACTGACAACGGAGTAAATATAAATTGGACTGATGCAAACACAAACGCCCAACTTTTAACCATTGGCACTTTTTCGAGTGGCTGGAGATTACCAAATAGATTTGAATTAGATAGTATCAGAAATTCAGGTTCAAATGTATATTTTAATTATCCTCCGTTAAATCAAGTAAATAATTTTAGGTGGTGGACTGGTACTTCATGGGATGGTGCAGCAATATACGCTATTTGCCTACCTAATAGACCAGTAGAAACAAGCGCAAATCTAAAAACTGCTAACGGGAATATGAGATACTATCCTTGTAGAACATTCACAGTAACAGGAACAACTTTAACATAAACAAAAATGGCAACATATAAATTCCCACAATTTCAAGTAGAAATAACCAATCCAGTAGTAACGGCTGACGTTAATACAATTGGAGTACAACCTGATGCAATGCAGATTTCTGTTAGCATACAGTTAGCAACTGCTAACGCTTTACTTTATGGTGTTCTATTAGATGAAATCAACGTAGTAAATTTAAGTTATGAAAGTTATGAAAATCTTATGCTTAGAGTAATGACAAGATTAGAAGATTTTATAGTATCATAACATAATACGATAACAATATGGAAAAAGGTTTAAGAAATACTTTAATTATTAGCGGTCTTTTAGGCGGTGTTTCAGTTGGTGCGTACTTTTTGTATAGAAGCGCACTTAAAGCCATTAACTTTGAAATTAAACCGCAAGGAGTAAAGGTTATTTCAAGGGACGCACAAAATATTAAGTTGGGAGTTACTTTAGGTGTTTTAAACCCAAGCGACTTGCAAGTTTCACTTACGAAACAACAATACGACTTGTATTTTAATGATGTAAGAATAACAAAACTTACAAGCAACCAAAGTCAAGTAATTTATGCAAACTCAACTTCATCTTTATTTCTTGAAATTGAAATAAATTATCAAGACTTGTTGAACAAATTAAGCGTTGTTTCGGGTCAAGGTTTAGAGGGTAAATTGAGGTTTATTGCAAACTTTAAAGACCAAAGAATGAGGTTAGTAAGTAAATTATCAATTAAGTACGGAATACTACCGTCAATACCAATTGATGTTGATAGCGGAAGCTACACTTTAAAACAATGGGGTTTTGTAGGGTAAAAAACTTAAATATGCAAAAATTTATTGATATTTTTGTGTATTAACCAATAAAGAAAGAATGTATGTTAAGTGGACTATTTAATACCGAGAAAATTGTAAGCGACACAATTAAAAACTCGTTAGAAGAAATTGCAATAGAGTTGCAATGTGATTACAAAGAATTTTTTGTAATGATAAAACCAACAAATGAGCAATACGAAATGAAGTTTTACGTGTACAAAATTAACGGTGCTAACTCGCCTAAATTTGTAAGAGAAATTAGTCTTAAAGAGATTTTAGGGCAAGAATAAGAAGAAATGGAAGTACGTGCAGAAGTTTTAGAAAAAAGCATAAGAAAAACAACGTTAACGTCTAACGTTATTTCAATTTTTATAGCAATTATTGCTGCTTTAGGTGTTGGTTTTGGGTTTTACTTCAATACAAACTCACAACTTGAAAGGCACGATAATACCATTAAGGTTTTGGAAGAAGAAGTGGAAGAAACACAAGTTCTTTTGAACGATATACAAGTGTTTCGTGGTGTAAGTTCAACCGAAATGAAAAACCTTGAAAAGAAAGTTGATAAGATAGACGAAAAGATAGACAAACTAATACTATTGCAACAAAAATAATGTACGGAGTAGGAACAATAAAATTAACTTGGATTGACCCAAACGACTACAAGCGGTTGAATAGCAAAATGTTTCGTAAAGACGCACTAAAACAAGCTATTGAACAAGGAGAAAAGTTAGGTCGGTTTATGTTATTTCAATTGGAGAAAACTCAAAACCACGAATATTCTTGGAAATTATTGCCTTACGGACAAAGTAGTGATTTTGTTCGTTCTATGAAATTTAGAGACAGTTTGTTTGCAAAAGTAGCCGTAGGTGGTTTATTACTTTTTTCGGCTTATGGAATAGTTACTTACTTGCGTAAAAACAAAATTGGTATCAATGTCTAAACTTGATGTAAATAAAAAAGTAAACATACGGGGTTTAATAAAGCAACTTAAAAAACGAGATTATGTTGTTTATGAAGAACCGTATAAACTCAATATAGTTGGTATTCGTGCAAATACCACAGTACCGAACAAATTTGACGATATGATTTTTGTCTTCTACAAAGACGACAAAAACAAATGGGTTGGTAAAGCATACCCCGCTACTACCGACACGGGCACATATTGGTTGAAAAACCCTATGAACTCAAAGGGTTCAGCATTGTTAAAAGAGGGTCAGTATGTTGACTCATACGCAGTCGGAAAACACGGAAAAACTAAATATACGGCACTTAGACAAGTAAAACCCGTTACTGTTTTTAGAGACTACAATAGAGACGCAGTTTTAGACTTTTACAACGGAAAAGAAGATACGGGTATTCATTACATAAACATACACCGTGCAAATAGAACGGGAACAACCGAATACGTTGATAAAAATAGTGCGGGTTGCCAAGTATTTCAAAATGCAGACGATTTTGCAGAATTTATGAAAATGGTTCAGAAGCAAAAAGAACTATACGGAAACAATTTTACTTATACTCTTATTGACGAACGTGCATACATACGTGCAATACGTAGATATGGACTTTATATTGGAATTGGAGTTATTCTTGTTGCGGGTTGGGTAGGTTACAGAACTTACAACGACAAACCGATTATACCTAAACTTAAATAGTATGACAACGGACGAAGAAATTATCAAAAAAAAGAAACGAAACTTCATCATAATTGGTGTTGTAATTGGTGTTGCGGTACTTTCTTTAAAAGTATTTGGAGATTACAAAATGAACCAAATGAAAATCAATAGATGAAATTGAATACAACACATAAAGTTTTAATTGGTGGTGGCGTTCTTGCTCTTGCCGTTCTTGCATTTTGGTATTTGAGAAACAGAAAACCAAAGGCGGACGGAGTTTTATTGTTAGGGGGTCTTGATACAAGGTCAAGCGATAAAAAGATAAACGAACAAGAAGAACTACTTAAAAAAGGACTTGGCGACGGTGTAAAAACAAAGTCGTTTAGATATACAGACCCACAAGGTTTAATTGCAGAAATTAAGCAAGACCCAAATACTAATGTAGTTCTATTTAGTGCGGGTTGCAGCAACGCAGAACAAGTTGCAACGGAAATGAAAGCAAACGGTGGTTCTTTGAAAAACATATTTATTGTTGAACCTTACCACGTTGGTGGAAAAGCCACAAAATCGGTAAGAGCCGCAGTAGAATTAGGAGTACCCGAAAAAAACGTATTAGTCGGTAGTTACAAACAAGCGGGGTTAGGCATTGTGCCAAACGCAACCCGTACACCAAATTGTTCTCCGAAACATTGGTGTTCTTTATCAGAGGTTGGTAAAATAATTTTAAAAACAAAATAAAATGGCAAAAGGAAAATGGACTACGAATGAAAAAATTGGCGTTGCAATTGGTATTTTGGTATTGCTTGGCGGTGGTTTTGTTCTTTACAGAAGACTTACTAAAAATAAACGGGAATGTGAAGCTGCGGGTGGAACTTGGGACAAGGAAACAAAGTCTTGCAAATTGCCCGAAAAAGACCAAGAAATTGTAAAAAAAGCGTATGATAATTTGAATTTTGCAAGTGGTAAGGACGTAATACTTTCTTCAAGCTACGATTCGTTAAACGACCTTGCAGAATATTTTAAAAAAATACCCGCACTTGAAGTAAGTATTGAGGGTCATACAGATAGTCAAGGAGACGAAGACTACAACCAAAAACTTTCTGAAAACCGTGCAAATTCGGTTAAACGTTACTTAGTGAGCAAAGGTATTACAGAAAATAGAATTAAAACGGTTGGTTATGGAGAGACAAAACCAATTGCAGACAATAAAACCCCTCAAGGTAGGGAAAAGAACCGTAGGGTTGAATTTATTATAGCTTAAAATTTCGATATGAAAACAAGAATATGGAATAACTATGTTACAACGCTTATAGGACTAATAATATTGGTCTTTTGTGGCGTTATGATGTACACGGAAAAAGCAACGGTAGAAGATATGTCGGGTTGGTTAGCGACGGGACTATTATTCTTGCGTTCAAAAGATAGCTTAATCGCATTGCCAAAAAAAGAGGAATAAATGGTTGTTAAGGGAATTACGGGAACATATAATTTAAAAGCAGATTCGCTTTAGCAAAACACTAAATATGGGTTTAAAAGTAAATAATAGTTTTGGTTTTGGCGACGCTTCAAGCGGTGGCGGTGGTGGTATTATCCCCCCAACAAACTCGTTTGGACTTTTTGCACAAACTTCGGACGGTTCTGTTTATGAAGACTCAACAAGACCTACAAACTTAATTGGTTCGGGCGTTGGTACACTTTCAGTACCCGCAGACGGTTTTAAAGTTGCAGATAGTTTCAACTTTAAAATGGGTGGTAAAATTAGTGTTCAAAATAATAACACTTTAAGAGTACAAATTGTATCAAATGGTAGCATAATACTTGCAGATAGTGGTTTTGTTGCTTTAGGTGGTGCAACGAATAAAGATTGGCTTATAGATACGACATTCACTATACGTGAAATTGGTATTGCGGGAGTAGCTTCTATTCATACCAACGGTCTTTTTACGACTCAAAGAAACGGGGGACAACAATTTGAGGGTTTTAACTCTGATAGTAGTAACTCAACAACTTTTGACACAAAAATAGTAAATACACTTACGGTTGTTTTTACTTGGGGTACACAGTCAATAAATAACAGTATGTATAGTGATATGTTTGTATTGACAAAAATATTTTAAAAAAGAATAATATGTTTGAGAACGAATTAGATTCAAATTTAGATTTAGAATTTTCTGAATTGTTTGGAAAGAAAGCAAAGCAAAGAAGACAAGAAAGACGTGCAGAAAGAACAGAAAAGCGTGAAGCAAGACGTTCAAGTTGGAGTCCCGAAAAAAGAGAACGACGAAGAAAAATGCGTAAAGCTACGGGGTTCATACCGACAGTTGCACTTTATCGTTTAGGTAGGAGAGCAGTTACGGGAAGAAAATTTAATGATTTTGACGGAGAAAATATCAATGGTTTAGATATATAAAATAGTAAGTATGAATTTAAAAATAACACCCGAAAGTTTAGAGTCAGCACTAAAAAGTGCGGGACACAAAATGTTCAAAACGGATAAAAAAGACTACAATTTGAATATTGTTGGCATTCGTTCAATTAAACCAACAGTAAATGAGTTTAACGACCTTATCGTGGTTGCGTGGAAGCATAATGGCAAATGGACTATTAAAGAGTACGTTGCAACAACTTTGGCGGGTGTAAAATGGCTTAAACAACCTATGAATCCAAAAGGTTGTGCTATTCTAAAAGAGGGCAGATATGATAAGACTTGGAAAATTGCTATGCACCGTAATTCGTATGCAGCACTTTGTCAAATTAGACCCGTAAAAGTTTACCGAGACAACAATAAAGATAGCAACTATGATATGTGGGAAAATAGCGTTCAAGAGGGCAATTTTGGCATTAACATACACCGAGCAAGTGCATTTAATGTATTAAACAAAATTGACTTACATAGTGCGGGTTGTCAAGTATTTCAAAATCCTAAAGACTTCAATGAATTTATAGATATTTGTAGAAATAGTCAGCGTCTTTGGGGAGACTGGTTTACTTATACTTTGATAAATGAATCACACTTTATTGTGGAAACCCACGAAAAAAATAAAGTGACTTCAAAACCTAAGACCGACCCCAAGAAAAAGGCAGTCAAAAAAGGTAAGTAATGGACGGGCAATTAGATTTTAATAACAACCTTATATATAATTAAATAGTCATGTCGACAACAACGATAAAAGTGCCCGTTGCTTCTTTACAATCTCCGAGCAGTTGGGGGTCAAGAGCAGCAATTAAAGGTCAATTAGAAAAAATTTGGAAAAATTACGGCACTTACATAACCGAAGCGTCAAAAAATTCTAACATTCCTAAATCAGTAATTGTAAGTTTTATTTCAGTAGAAAGCGGTGGAAACGCAACTGCGGGTTCTGCGGGACATATAACGCAAGGACTTATGCAATGGAATAGAACTTATGCTCAAAAACAATTACAAGACGAATTGGCGAAAGGCAGAATGAGTGAGGGAGAAAAAGTTATCTTGAAAAAGTATGGTGTTTTGAACGCAAACGGGAATATACGTGCGGTAACAAACGCAGACCAAATAAACCCCGAATTGAATATTACAATAGGGTCAATAGTTTTAGGACAACAGATTGACCAAGCGTGGGCGACAGACGTAAATGGTTTGCACCTTGATAGGGTAATTGCGGTATATAATGCGGGTGCTTATGGCGACACGGGTAAAAAAGCAAGACAATTGACAACCCCTAAATTAGACACTCCTTTAGCACTTGCAAATAATGTTAATAGCATCACAAGCGCATACATTAAGAAAATGCTTGGTAAAGACGGTGCAATGGATATTGCAACATCAGATTTAAAAAGTATAATTGGATAAGATATGAAAAGTAATAAAACAATTTGGTGGATAGTAACGGGCGTAGCACTTACGGGAATTGTGGGCGGTATTGCTTATGTGTGGTATAAAAGCAAAAAATACAAAGACGCTAAAGCAAACAGAAATATTCAAATCGTTAATACGGGTGTGTAAGTTCATCTAAATTAAAGACATTTTAGACGAACTTTAGACAAACTTTAGACAAACTTTAGATATTTGATATGAATAAAAAGCAAAAAGTAATTGCAGTAACATTTGGTGTTTTTATGACCGAAGCCATTATTCATTACAATTTTGGTGCTCATAAACATACAAACGACAAAAAGTTCAAATTACCACCAACAAAGGACTTGCTTAAAATAGGCGGTATTGTTTTGGTATTTAGTATTTTGAATGGGTATATTGTTTCTAAAATGACTAACAATAATTAAAATGACCGTAAAAAAGAAAATTATTATTGGTAGTATAGTTCTTGCTATTGTTAGCGGAGTTATAGTTTTTTTGGTTGTAAAAAACAAGAAGAAAAAGAATAACCAAATAGTTGAAGACGGCATTAGTACCGATAAATCTTTAATTGGAAAAGACCCGACCCCGCCAATTGGTTTGAATTTGGCAACCCCACCACAAAGCGTCTTAACTTCTCCCGAATACAAAGAAATAAAGGGTAAACTAAGTTATATAAACGGGACTCTTGATACTATGGAGTTGCAAGGCGGAAAAATAGTAAACCCGAAGACGGGCACACCTTATTCGGAGGGGTTGTTGCAATATGTTTGGTTGGCTCATAACAGAGAATTTAAGAAAATAAATGCGGGACTTGTCCCTAACGCTTCTATAAATCCTTATGTTCAAAAAATGTTAAATGACACTATTTCCCGTAACACTTCCATTTTTGACCCTAAAAAATACAATTACGAAGCTAATTGGTATTTAGAGTATAAATCAAAAGGGGGAAAAGAATAATGGACGTACATTTTGATTGGAACGATAACCGTGCGTTAAAAGGCGTGTTAGCGTTTCTTGCGATTATTTTGGTTGTACTTTTAATGAAGTTTTTACAAATCAAAAAGGAAAACAACCACTTGCAAGACGCATACGAACAAAAGTTGCAAAAAGAAATTGCAGCAAAAGAAAAGGTTATTGAAAGATACAAGGAACAAATTGCCGATTCAAAAAAAGCAATTAAAGACCTTGAAATAAAACAAACCCAATACGAGCATAGTTTAGACAGTTTGAGTGCGTTAAAACAACGCACTAAAACTGTTTATAAAGAAAAGATAATCAAGGTAAACGATTTTAGCGGTAAAGAAGTTGAAGACTATTGGAGAAATAGATTGAAAAGTGGGAATTAAGAGTTTTTATAAGAAAAACAGAAAGTTGACTTTTATTGCTATTTCTGTTGTAACAAGTGTTGTTGTAGCAATAGCATTTGACAGAGTAGTGCTTCGTAAGGAAAGAATAAAAAAGAAGAAAGATGAAGCTAATTAGTGCAATACTTTTTACGGTAATTTTTAATGTTTACTCAACATTGGGACAAACATACCCGCAAGTTGTTGTAATTGAAAAAGACAGTTGCATTATTTTCACGTTACCGCAAAGCCGTGAAATGATAAAATGGGATTTGCAATTGTCTGAATGTCGAACAAACCTCGAATTAACCTCGAATGAAAGTGCATTGAAAGACTCCATAATACTTAATCAATCAAACCAAATTACAGAGTACCAACAAATAGATTCTACTTACGGTTTAATTGATAACGAAAATAAAGAGTTAAGAAAGTTGCTTGAAGAAGAACGGGCGGTGCTCACTAAAGAAATACGAAGACAAAAATTTAGAAAGTGGTTAGTTGGCATTGGTGGTTTCTGTACGACTGCGGTTGCAACTTATCTTTACATTAAAAAATAACAATAAAAAAACCCTACTCAACGTTTGCGGTTAGAAACATTTTCCCGTATGCAAGGGGATTGTCCGCAAAGGTCTTTCGGGTTAAAAACATTATGGATAATGGTTCAAAGATACTAACTACCAAACCAAGTTGCAAATGTTTTTATTCGACATTTAGAGTAATCTTGTTCATAAAATTCAACCCTACAATTGTACTGCCTCCTTGTTTCAGCAAAAACTCTTTCTGCTTGGTAGAAATCTTCTAAATACAAGTGCTTTTCACAATCACTTTCGGGGTCGTATTCAATCCATATTACATAAGGATATACCAACTCATTTTCATACTCTAAATCGTCTTCTTTCATAAATCGTCTAATTTATACAATTCATTTGTTTTTTTAATGTTTCGGGATAGTCAATAACGTAGTCTTCATAACCCTCTGACCAATAGATACGCATTTTTTCTGCGGTATTGTTTTTTAGTAGTTCGTATGCTTCATTTGAAACAATTGCATAAGGACTGTAACGTGTGTAATCTCCGTCGTAATTCATATCTCCCGTATCAAACTTTTCAAATTTTAACGTAACATTTTCTCCATTAGATAGCTTAAAGATACATTTTGCACCCGTGCTTATGCTTCCAAAATACTTGTATGCGTTCTTTGAATCAATACGAATACTAAAATAAATTACACGCAAGTCGTTAACCTTTGCACTATACGTTTCAAGTTCAAAGTAACTATGCGGTTTTCTCTTATAGTATTTCAGTAGAGTTGAGTCGGTGTGTTCGACATACATTTCTGTTTGAGTTATCAACTTCGTTGTTCCCGTAAATTCGTCAACTTCATTCACTCTGTAATTGCAAGTTGAATCTGTTTGTCCGTAAGTGTATGCACTTAGGATAGTGGCTAAAATAATTGCTACTTTTTTCATTCTATATTTGTTTTTAATTTTAAAATTAAGTTTTTGATATTCTTATCTCTTTGAGTTCATTTTCCGTCATAAGTTCTTCACAACTCACGTATTTTATTTTTGACATTGGCGGTGTGGTTGAGTCGTGTACGTAAAACTCAATTGCTTCAACTATTGTTTCGCATTTGTAGGTTCTACCGCTTAAAACACGTTTGCTATCATCATTATAAAAAGCTACGTGAAAGTGGTACATATCTTTTGTTTCCATTTTACTAATTTAGGGTGGTGCATACATTTAGAATATGAAGTGCTTTTACAATATCATTTTTGTCATATTGAAAAAAGAGAAATTTTTGCCCGTCAACAAGACTTTCGGTAATTGTTATGTTTAAGTTATTTTGCTTTGCAATGATTAAGATAGGGTCAACTAATTCACTCATATCGGTATCAATTGTTCTGCAAGAAAAACCCAACGCAACATCACGGGTGCGGATAAATTTCAATTTACCGTGAAATATTCTCTCCTTGACAAAATTAAACTTCATACAACTTAAGTTGTAGGTAAAGTTAAGATTTTTCTTCTTCATTATCTATTTCTAAACCCGCTTCAAAACCAACGGAATATTCTGACCGTGCATAAGCACGTATTTGTTTCCATATTTCATTCATTGAGTCGGGGTAAATATTTGCGGTGGTCTGCAACCTTTCAAGCGTTCTTAATAGCTTTACTTGGTCTTCGTGCATAATAGCTTCTTCGGGTGGTTCTTCTTTACTCATTTGAACTATTACCCGAATATGCTTCGGCTCGTCGTAAGGGGGTTTCTGTACCCTTTCTAATTCTTCAATAATCTTTATCATACTAAATATGTTAAGTTAAACTTTTGGTTATTCTTCTCGTGTAAATCAACACGCTCGTTAAAAGATATTTTCTCGTCTGCATACAAGTCTTCGATATGTAAAGCGTTCAAAAGGTGCTTTATTTCGTTCTCCGAGTTGATTTTAGCGTCTTTCTTGATTTTTTGGTACTCCCGTATATATTCGGGGGTAAAACGTTCTTTAACGGTAAAAACTCTCCCTTGTAGTTCTTCAAGTTTTTGTTTGGTGTAAAAATTGGGTGCTACTTTGTAAATACCCTCTGCAACATCAATAGCTTTTAGGTGCTCTAAATACGCTTTACTGAAAATTTCTCTATTAGTTGTCATTCTACGTCCTTTTTATCAATTAAAAATACATTTCCAACAATTACATTCTGTTGAGCAAATTCGGGTCTGTTCATTGCTAAAATATTGTTGGCGGGTTCGTTATATGGAAGACCTAAACTATGACCGTCTTCGTTAACAACCATAAATTGCGTATCGTTCAAGTGAACCAACTCAATATACCCACCAACAAGTTCTTGCATATCTGCAAGGGACGGACTTTCGGGGTACGACTGTACATACCCCTCACTTTTACCCGCTTCTAAAACAATTACTTCTACTGACATATTTCTTCATTTTTTGGTTCATAAATACCTACGTTTTCGGGTTCGTCAAAACGTTCCCAATCAACGGGTTCAAACTTTTCCATATCGTTATTGTGTTGCGGAAGTATAACTTCGTTAAACCACTTCTTCACGTTGTCTTCGTCGTATAGCCATTCATACGAATCTACTTCAAATACGAAGTCATATCCGAGTTTTGGTTTCCAATAAGGCGGGTTAATAGTATCGGTGTTATAATTTTCCCAATACTGACAAGTTACTTTAATCTTAATTAAGTTGTTCATAATACATACGTTTTAAAATGTTTCTTGTACAAACATACAACAAATAATTGAATTGACAAAACTATTTTTCATTTTTCAAAAAAGTATTCTGTTTTAATCTATTCAAAGTTTGTTGACTCACTTTATCACGGGTGCGTCCAACTGCACCTTTTTTAAATCGGGTTTCTTCTCCGCATTGAATTAAGTTTTCTGCAATTACCTTCTCATAGTTCGACATTGCCTTTTCCCTTGACTTTTCAGCACTTTCTTTACTGCAAATTCCTTTTATCAAGTCCAATCCAAACTGCAACTTGTACTCACGTGCACTCAATCCGTGCACTTGTCTTACGTGTGCGGTAACTCTATGGAAGTGTTTACCACAAATTTCGCACTTTGGCAAACCCTCGTCGTTGTATTCAATCTTTCCGTAACCCATATTTATTTTTTAAATACATATTCCATTTTTGTTGCTTTCTTCCGTTGATAAAGAACCAACCTAAATTTATTTCAAACCACTTTTTCATCTTTGTTTTGGTTTTAATTCACGAACCTCTGAACGTGGACTATTTAAGTAAACTTTAACTCGTCTTATATCTTCCTCATTCTTCACTTCAATCATAAAGCAACTTTTTACAACTCCCATTCCATAATTCGGATTGCATATTTCGTAAGTTTTGCCTATTTCTACTTTCATAATATTTGTTTTGGTTTAATTAACCCCCTCTATCATCTTGTTTAGTAACGTCAAATAATAGTCATTGTAGTCATTGCATTTAAGGTATTCTTCTCGCTTACTTATGAGAAATCCTTTGTCTATTTTCGACCAATCTTGTAGCCAATTACAATTAACAAAAAATTCAATGTGTTTACTTTCGGGTTGTGAATCCCAAAATTCTTTTTTTCGCCTTTCGACATCTAATTGTTCTTGGTGGTACAAAAATAAATGTTCATAAGTAAATGTTGATTCCGTAACTTCACGACAATCAAAATATGATTTTACAAGTTTGCAAAATACTTCTATCTTTAATTCGGGTAAATTATTAGCAACTAAAAGTTCATTGAACAGTTTATATTGCTTAATTACGTGGGGCGGGTAATCTTTTATTGAGGGTTTATTATTTTCCATAACTATAAATTTTCTTTAACTATTTCAATTAGTTTTCTAAGACAAGCAAGTTCTGCTTCTTCGTAAGTGTTATACC
>ERZ887849.495-NODE-495-length-42364-cov-9.448368_pt1 | contig 42364 bp, 31 predicted proteins | sample MGYA00521267_ERZ887849 | MGnify/ENA primary metagenome ERZ887849 (study PRJEB32303, sample SAMEA104408601) | aquatic metagenome | biome: Brackish water; feature: Pelagic; material: water | place: Baltic Sea | collected 2014-06-06T16:11:00 | depth 2,863 m ... | reverse complement strand
GGGTCTTGTCGAGCGGTGCCGCTCTTTCCTCGAAAGCGTCATACGCTTCGACGATGCGTTGCACCATCGGGTGGCGCACAACGTCCTTGTTGCCAAACCAGGTGAAGCCAATGCCTTCCACATCTGCGAGGATATTGCTGGCATGCGTCAGTCCCGAGGGCACGCCTTTAGGCAGGTCGATTTGAGTGGCATCGCCGGTGATAACCGCCGTGGACCCGAAACCGATGCGAGTCAGGAACATTTTCATCTGTTCACGGGTGGTGTTCTGCGCTTCATCCAAGATAATAAACGAGTTGTTCAGCGTGCGGCCGCGCATGAAAGCCAGCGGTGCCACTTCAATGATATTGCGTTCAATGAATTTATTGACCGTTTCAAAGCCGAGCATTTCGTACAGCGCATCGTAGAGAGGCCGCAGGTAAGGGTCTATTTTCTGGCTTAGATCGCCCGGTAAAAAGCCCAGCTTTTCGCCGGCCTCAACCGCGGGGCGCACCAGCAAAATGCGGCGCACGCGCTCCTCAAGCAGGGCTTCCACGGCGCAGGCGACAGCGAGGAAGGTTTTGCCGGTGCCTGCCGGGCCAATACCAAAGTTGATATCGTGCTGTTTAATGATCCGCACATAGCCTTGCTGGTTTTTGCCGCGAGGCTTAACCGAGGTGCGTTTGGTGCGAATGACCTGAATTGCTTCAATGGGCGCGTCGCCGGGTTCGTCTTTCAACGCTTCCAACCCCGCCTCTTGCAGCTGCAGGTGCAGTGACTCGGGGCTTAGGCCAACGCCCACGCAGACTTCCGCATACAGGCTTTGCAGCAGCCGTCGGCAGGCAGTCACGGCCTCCTCGGGGCCATTGAGCACAAATTGGTTGCCGCGCGCGGCAATCGTCACGCCCAAACGGGACTCTATCTGACGCAAATGGCCGTCAAACTGGCCGCAGAGCATGGCCAGATGGCGAGTGTCATTTGGTTCCAGGGTAAGGCTGGACTGTGTCGACTCGGAAGTCGGAGATTCGCTGTTCAAATCGCTCGCAGGCCGCTAGGGCATTGGGTGTTGAGGGTTAAGGATATACCGCTTGGCGGGCTAGTCAACCATGTGCAAGGCAGGTGCCTGTGACATTTGCCCGCGCAGGGAGTTGGGCAGAGCATCGACAATCGCAAGCTCGGTAAATTGTCCGATCAGGCTTAGGTCGCTGCAGTGGAAGTTCACCACGCGGTTGTTTTCGGTGCGCCCCTGCAATTCGCCAGGGTCTTTCTTTGATACTCCGGTGACCAGGACTCGCTGCACTGTGCCGATCATGCGCCTGCTAATGGCCTGAGCTTCCTGCAGAATGCGCGCCTGGAGAATTTGCAGGCGCTTTTTCTTGGTTTCTTCGTCGGTGCTGTCAGGCAGTTCCGCCGCGGGTGTGCCGGGGCGTGCGCTATACACGAAGCTGAAAGACGTATCGAACCCGATATCTTCGACCAGCTTCATGGTGGCGGCAAAGTCGGTTTCAGTTTCACCGGGGAAGCCGATAATGAAATCGGAGGAAATGCTGATGTCAGGCCGGATACGGCGCAGGCGACGAATTTTTGACTTGTACTCCAGCGCGGTGTGGCCGCGCTTCATCGCCATGAGAATGCGATCCGAGCCGCTTTGTACCGGTAGGTGCAGGTGATTGACCAACTGCGGAATGTCCGCATAGGCGTCAATCAGAGCATCGCTGAACTCAACGGGATGCGATGTGGTGTAGCGAATGCGCTCAATACCCGGAACGCGTGCCACCAGATGCAGCAGTTCAGCAAAATCCACTGTCTCGCCAAGGTGGTTGGGACCGCGGAAGGCGTTCACGTTTTGCCCAAGCAGGTTGACTTCGCGCACCCCGCCACTGGCGAGGTGTGCCACCTCGGCGATAACGTCATCCACCGGCCGAGAGACTTCTTCGCCGCGGGTATAAGGCACGACGCAGAAGGTACAGTATTTGCTGCAACCTTCCATCACCGACACAAATGCCGTCGGGCCGTCTATGCTAGGCTCCGGCAGACGGTCAAATTTCTCGATCTCAGGGAAACTGACGTCGACAATGAGCGTTCCACCCGGCCCGCGCTGCTCCATCATTTCCGGGAGCCGATGCAGTGTCTGAGGGCCAAAGACAAGATCAACGTAAGGTGCTCGCTTGCCGATTTCCGCCCCTTCCTGGCTGGCCACACAGCCGCCCACGCCAATGATCAGGTTGGGGTTCTTCTGCTTCAGATGCTTCCAGCGGCCCAGCTGGTGAAAGACTTTTTCCTGCGCTTTTTCGCGAATTGAACAGGTGTTCAGTAGCAGTACATCAGCTTCCTCGGGGTTGTCCGTTGGCGTTAGACCGTGGCTGTCCTGCAGTAGATCGCGCATGCGCGCCGAGTCATACTCGTTCATCTGGCAGCCATGGGTCTTGATGTATAGCTTTTTACTCACTGGGCCTCGTCGGCGCGCCCCTCAGGGCACCTTACCGGTTGTTGCAGATAGGGCAGACGAGTATACAGAGTTGATCTGCGGAAGCCCAGCAGACGGCCGCCACGGGTAGTGGCAATTTGTGGTGGGAGTGGTAACATTGCCGCCCCCCGGATTCCGCGCACATCCAACGGAGCCGCCTGGCGCAACGCCCCACGAGGACTGCATGGCTAACCAACCTGTTTACAAGGTGATTTTTCATAACGCAAACCAGGTGTTTGAGGTGTTTGCGCGCCAGATCTACCAAAGCGACATGTGGGGCTTCATTGAAATCGAGGAATTTGTGTTCGGCGAGCGCTCGCAGATATTGGTAGATCCCAGCGAAGAGAAGCTTAAGCATGAATTCAATGGGGTCAAGCGCAGCTATATTCCTCTGCAGGCGATTATCCGCATCGACGAAGTGGATAAGGAAGGAACCGGCAAAATTTCCGAAGTGGCGCCAGGCTCGCGCAGTAACGTCGCTACCTTCCCGGTACCGGGCATGCAGCCCCACCAAAACAGCGACGATTAATCTCTCCGAAGGGCCGCGCGGGCTGCGGAGAGCTGCCTGCAGTTAGCGGCCCGCAGCGGGTCGCCCGAAGCGGGTCGCCCGAAGCCGGTCGCCCGCAGCAGGTCGCCCGCCGCCCCAGCGGGCCGCGGGATGTCAGACGATGGCGCTCTTAACCGTCCAGGCGCTGTTTAATAGACGCAATCTTCACGCACAGCACGAACACATCGACGCTGGCCTGTACATCCTCCAAAGCCGGAAAGCTCGGCGATAGGCGTATGTTGCTGTCCTCAGGGTCGTTGCCGTGGGGGAAGGTGGCGCCCGCCGGGGTCAGCTTTACGCCCACTTTCCCGGCCAAGTCGACAATGGTGGAGGCGAGGCCGGGGCGCGAGTCAAAGGACACAAAATAACCCCCTTGGGGCGCCGTCCAGCTGCCCATTCCTGTGCCGCCGAGTGCCTGTTCCAATGTGCTGAGCACAGCGTCAAAACGCGGCTGTAGCAGCGCCGCATGCCGGCTCATGTGTGCTTGCAGGTTTTTTGCATCCTGCAGGAAACGGACGTGGCGCAGCTGATTCACCTTGTCGGGCCCAATCGTCTGGAAGGCAAGGTGCGCCTTGAAGGTTGCGAGGTTGCGTTCGCTGCTGCCCGCAAAGGCAACGCCTGCTCCCGCAAAAGTGATTTTCGAGGTGGAGCCAAACTGAAAAATGCCGTCCATAGTGCCAAAGTCACGAGCATAACTGCTGATGTTAGCCAGCGCGGGTGCGCCGCTGTGCAACGCGTGCACAGCGTAAGCGTTGTCCCACATCACAATGAAGTGGGGTGAGGCCTGCTGCGGCAGCTGTGCCATGCGCTTGACGGTATCGTCGCTATAAACACAGCCGGTGGGGTTCGAAAACCGGGGTACACACCAGATGCCCTTGATGCTGGGGTCTGCCGCAACCAAGGCTTCCACCTGGTCCATGTCTGGCCCCGATTCAAGCAACCGTACCGGAATCATCTCAATACCCAAGTACTCACAGACGGAGAAATGCCGGTCGTAGCCGGGTACGGGGCAGAGGAATTTGACCTCGGCATTGTTGCCCCAAGCGGACTCGGCGCCGCGCAAGCCTTCGCGCAGGGCGAAATCCATGACCTGATACATCAGTGTAAGGCTGCTGTTGCCGCCAACCAGTGTTTCCTCGGGTGCCGTCCCCAAGACCTCTGCAAACAGCGCTCTGGCTTCTGGCAGGCCATCAAGGCCGCCATAATTGCGTGCATCGGTGCCATCAGCGGCACGGTATTGGCCTTCCAGTACGCCATCCAGTGTGTCGGACAGCGCGACCTGAGCCGCGCTTGGCTTGCCGCGCGTGAGGTCAAGATTCAGTTGTTTTGCCGCCAACGCATCGTACTGCTCATGCAAGTCGGCAAGCTGGGCGCGCAGTTCGGCTGTCGTGGCCTGTTCAATATGCACTGTGGACTCCTGTGTCGGTCTAGCGGCTCATGGGGCCGTGGTAGTCTTCTAGTATACTCTCAGCGCTAGCTGCAGAAAAATGGCGCACTGTGAATCTCTTGAAATGTGGCCGGTCGTGCCCATATCTGTTGCATCGCGACGACATTTGAAGCAGGTAGGTAGGAAGGCATGGACGAGGCTCAGAGACTGGCGCAGAACACGCCTGACGAACAAGGGCTTGGATCGCAGGCTCCGGCGGTCGCCAGTGATATTCTTCCCGATACGCTGTACTTGATTCCTGTGCCTCAGCGTCCGTTTTTCCCGGGGCAGGTGCAGCCGGTCGCCATAAACCCGAAGGAGTGGGCGCCCACGTTGAGCGCGGTTGCGGCAGAAGGGCATGGGCTGCTGGGGCTTAGCTACGTAGGCCAGCCGGGCCCTGACAAGGTTGGCCCACGGCAGTTTCCTGACATTGGCTGCGTGGTGCGCCTGCATCGTCCGCCCGGTAGTGAGGCGTCAGGCCAGTTTCTGGTGCAGGGCGTTAAACGCTTTCGGATTTTGCGCTGGTTGACCGACACGGCTCCCTACCGGGTGCAGGTCGAATATCCCCGTAGCTCGGGCGATCATGACAGCGATGAGGTTAAGGCCTACGCCATGGCGCTGATCAAGCAGATTAAGGAGCTGCTGCCCCTAAACCCGCTGTATAGCGAAGAATTGAAACATTACATGGCTAACTTCAGCCCCAATCAGCCTAGCCAGCTGGCTGACTTTTCTGCGGCATTAACCACTGCGAATGGCGACCAGCTGCAGGAGATTCTCGACACGCTGCCCCTGCTGGCGCGCATGGAGAAAGTGTTGGTGTTGCTGCGTAAAGAGCGCGAAGTGGCTGAGATGCAGGTGCACATTACCAGCCAGGTAAATGAGAAAGTGACCGAGCAACAGCGCCAGTTTTTCCTGCGCGAACAGCTGAAGGTGATTCAGAAAGAGCTGGGGCTTTCCAAAGACGACCGCAGCACCGACCTCGAGTTGTTCGAGGGCCGCATGGCGGCGCTGAACCCGCCCGATCCCGTGCGCACGCGCATCGCCGACGAGCTGCATAAACTGTCAGTACTCGAAAGCGGCTCGCCCGAATACGGCGTCACACGCAACTATCTCGACTGGGCAACACAGGTGCCCTGGGGTATCAACTCGGCGGATAAGCTGGAGCTCAGCCATGCTCGCGAAGTGCTTAATGCTCAGCATGACGGCCTGGATGATGTGAAGCAGCGCATTTTGGAATTTCTGGCGGTAGGCGCCTTCAAGGGCACGATCAGTGGCTCCATTTTGTTGCTGGTGGGCCCACCCGGAGTAGGCAAGACCAGCATAGGGCGCTCTGTGGCCGACGCCTTGGGCCGCGAGTTTTACCGCTTCAGCCTGGGTGGTATGCGTGACGAAGCCGAGATCAAAGGGCATCGTCGCACCTATGTGGGTGCCATGCCGGGTAAATTCGTCCAGGCGTTGAAAGAGGTGAAAGTGGCCAACCCGGTCATCATGCTAGACGAGATCGATAAAATCGGAGCGTCCTTTCAAGGTGACCCTGCCTCGGCTCTGCTGGAGGTGCTCGACCCTGAACAAAACTCGGAGTTTCTCGACCACTACCTGGATATGCGTGTTGACCTGTCACAGGTGCTGTTTATTTGCACCGCAAACCAGCTCGACAGCATTCCCGCGCCGCTGCTGGACCGTATGGAGGTGCTGCGGCTGGCGGGATACATCGCCGAGGAAAAGCTGGCGATAGCGCGCAACCATTTATGGCCGCGATTACTTGAGCGTCATGGATTGACCCACGACCAGCTTAAGATTAACGACGCCGCGCTGAAAACGGTGATCGAGAGCTATTGCCGCGAAGCCGGCGTGCGCAACTTGGAGAAACAGTTGGCGCGGATTATTCGTAAATCCATCATCGACTTGTTGGAAGGGGTTGATCAACGCCTGCGCATCGGCAAGAAAGACATTGAAAACCTGTTGGGACAACCTATCTTTCACAACGAAAAGTTGCTGCGCGGCCCAGGTGTTGCCACCGGCCTTGCCTGGACATCCATGGGCGGCGCTACCCTGGCCATTGAATCGTCCAAGGTGCATACCTTGAATCGCGGGTTCAAGCTCACCGGTCGGTTGGGAGAAACCATGCGTGAGTCAGCGGAAATCGCTTACAGCTATGTTGTTTCGCACCTCAAGGATTTTGGCTGTGACTACGATTTCTTCGACACCAGCCTGGTGCACCTGCATGTGCCGGAGGGAGCGACGCCGAAAGATGGCCCGAGTGCCGGTATAACCATGGCCACGGCGTTAATTTCGCTGGCCCGCGATGAGCGTATCAAGCGTCCCTTGGCCATGACTGGCGAGTTAACGTTGACCGGCCAAGTGCTGCCTGTAGGCGGTATTCGCGAAAAGGTGATTGCGGCGCGGCGCATGAAAATACCAGAGCTCATTTTGCCTGCAGCGAATCGGCGGGATTTCGATGAGCTGCCTGAGTACTTGCGTGAGGGTCTGGAGGTGCGCTTTGCGCGGAGTTATCGCGAGGTGTTTGAGTATGTGTTTCATGAGTATCGTCGGGAGAAGGCGTTGCACTGATGGGTGGTGTGGTTGATTGATCGGTTTATAGCTGGGAGCTGGGAGCTGGGAGCGCGGGGGAGCTCGTTTTTGCTTTGGGCATTGCGCCGGTCTGCATGGCCAGGGCGGACGGGGGACCCGCCGCAAGTACGTCCATGTAGGCTCGACGACGGCCATCCATGGCCGCCGACGGTCCCTCGTCCGCCCTGGCCATGCAGACCGGCGCTTATCACCTTGTAGGAAGAAGCGAACCCTCCATCTGACTCTAACTCTGACGATGCATTTCTCTGCTTTGCAGGAGCCACACAACGTATCAGGCATGATGTGCAGAGGGCGCGACAGCCGTTCGGGTGTGCAGGACTGTAGGAAACATGGATGTTTCCTTCAAGCCCCCATGGAGGGGTTCACGGCGTGTCCTGCACACCCGAACGGCTGTCGCGCCCGGACCCTAGATCCTGAGCTTGGATCCGAGCCCCTGAGCCAGAACCCTGAATCCTGAGCTTTTACTCCGATGCGAAGCCGCCGATGTTTCCCGCGGCTATTAAGGCGCTCGCGCTGTTACCACGGCCCGTTTTGGTGCCGGATAACCCTCGATAGTCCGCATTGAATCCTCCGGATCCAAAAAATCCACCAAGGACTGAAAGCGCATCCACTCAGTTTGGCGTTGCTCCTGCACCGAGGTGACGGACACATCGACTAGTTCTACATCGCGGAAGTTCAGTTTACGCAGCCACGAGATGAGCGTGTCGGGGGTGGGAAGAAACCAGACGTTCCCCATGCGCGCGTAGCGCCCCTCCGGCACCAGCGTTGCGCCGATTGGGCCATCAATGACCAGCGTTTCCAGCACCAGCTGCCCCCCCGGGCGCAGGCAGCCGCGCAGTTCCGCCAAGTGGTCGAAGGGCGAGCGTCGGTGATACAGCACCCCCATGGAAAACACGCTGTCGAAAGCCTGCAAGTTTGCTGGCACATGCTGAATACCCAGCGGTAGAACCCACACGCCAGGGTGTTGCAGGTATTTTTGCAGGGCCCAGTATTGCACGACGAACAGCGGTGTAGGGTCGATGCCAATGACTTCGCGTGCTCCTGCGCCAGCCATACGCCAGCAGTGGTAGCCGCTGCCGCAGCCAACATCGAGTACGCGGCGGCCGCTAAGGTCGTCGATGGTGCTTTCGAGGCGATCCCATTTCCAGTCCGAGCGCCACTCGGTGTCGATGTGCACGCCGAATAATTCGAACGGGCCCTTCCGCCAGGGGTGCAGGCGCTGCAGGGTGTCCTGCAGCTGTGCCAGCGCTTGCGCGTTCAGAGCGGGTTCGCACGCTGCACCTACGCGTGAGCTGCTCAGCTGGCGGGCGCTCGGGACGATGTCGGGCAAGGCGTTGAGCGCATCTAGCCAGCGGGGCAGGTCGCCGTAGCGTTCAACGGCAAGCCCTGCCGCAAGCTGTGCCGGCAGGCGGTCGACCCACGGGGCAAGCTCGCTATTCTGCCAGCGTTCAATCAGTGGGCCGTAGTCGATCATTTGAGCGCGATCAGGGAGGCAAAATTGAAGCACTGGAACCATACGTCGCAGCTACTGAAGCCGGCGTTTTGGCAGCGCTTGCGATGCTGGTTCAGGGTTTCACGGCGCAAGTAGCCGTCCAGAGCGTCGCGCTTCTGGGCGATTTCCAGGTCGCTGTAGCCGTTGGCTCGTTTGAAGTCGTGGTGCAAGTCGATGTTGAGTGCATCCAGGCGGGGGTCTTCGAAGGTTACTTTTTCCGACAGCACCATAATGCCGCCAGGGCGCAGGCCCGCATAAATGTTTGCGATGACGGCGTCACGCTCTGTGCGGTCAATAAACTGCAGGGTGAAGTTGAGCACCACAACGGAGGCGTTGGCCACGCGAACGTCCTGCAAGTTGCTGCAAACGAGCTCTACAGGGGTTTCGTGAGTATCGGTATCCATCACGCTGCGGCAGCGCGCCAGCATGGCGGCGGAATTGTCGACACCGATAATTTTGCAGTCGCCATGCTGGATGTTCTGGCGCATGGCCAGTGTAGAGGCGCCTAGCGAGCAGCCGAGGTCGTACAGATGGCTGCCTGGCGTGGCGAAGCGGCCGGCTAACAAACCGGTCATGGCAATAATCGTGCTGTAGCCGGGCACAGACCGGCGGATCATGTCGGGAAAAACTTCAGCGACCCTGTCGTCGAAGCGAAACGCCATGGGTTCCGGCACGGGTTGCGCGTAAATATTGTCGCGATTTTCGGCCACAGTAGCTGCCTGCCTGGGGGTTTCTGATGTTGGCGCAGTTTAACATGGATGTACTTGTGGCCCGAATAGCGCACAATATCTCGCGCGAAAACCGTTGGAGCCAAGGCATGAAAGGTACGCATGAGTACGCGGGCGACCCGCGCAACGAGACCATACTGATCGACATTAACGGAGAGGTTTTTCCGCGCGCTGAGGCGCGTATTTCGGTGTTTGACTCGGGTTTCATCCTCGGTGATGGGGTGTGGGAGGGCCTGCGTGTCGAAGGTAATACGGTGTTGTTTCTGGAGCGCCACCTGGAGCGGCTGTTCGAGGGCATGAAAACGCTGGATTTCCAGCCTGATTTCACCCGTAACGATCTGGCCGCGAGGCTCTATGCGCTGCTTGCAGCCAATGAGATGAGCGAAGGTGTGCATATTCGCCTGATGGTCTCCCGAGGGGTGAAGGCCACGCCGTATCAGGACCCGCGCATGACGATTACGCCACCCACGGTGGTAATTATTCCAGAGTACAAAGAGGCGCTGCCGGAGGTCGTCGATAAGGGCGTCAGGCTCTATACGGTGTATGTACGTCGTGGTTATGCCGACGTGCAGGACCCAACCTTGAATACGCACTCCAAGCTGAACTGCATTGGCGCTTGTATCCAGGCCGCTAAAGCAGGTGCCGACGAAGCGTTGATGCTGGATCCGCATGGTTTTGTGGCGACCTGCAACTCCACCCACTTTTTTATTGTCCGCCGCGGTGAGATCTGGACGTCTACAGGAGATTACTGCCTGGACGGCATCACCCGTGGCAAGGTGTTGGACATGGGCCGCGAGCTGGGGCTCACCGTGCGAGAGACCAACTTTACGCTCACTGATGTGTACAACGCTGAAGAGGCTTTTGTAACCGGTACCTTTGCGGGCCTGGTGCCGGTCACGGAAGTGGACGGGCGACTTATTGGCGAGCCGGGCGCTGGGCGGCCGATGATCAAGCGTTTGCAGGCGCAGTATCGGGACACGGTAGCGCGTTATATCGCCGGCCCTGGCCAACAACATCCGCGCTCTCAGGCTGTTTGAGGGGGTGGGCGGTGTGATGGAGAGGGTACGTCTTGCCATGTGGTCGGGCCCACGCAATATCAGTACGGCACTGATGCGAGCATTCGAAAATCGCGCAGATTGTGCGGTAGTGGACGAGCCATTTTATGGCTACTACCTGCGGGCGACGGGATTGGAGCATCCGGTGGACTGATCAGCTGCTGAACTGTTTTTTGATTCGTGAGCCGCGCCGCATTATTGCGTCTTACGCACGCGTGCGCCCGCAGTTTGCCATTGAGGAGCTGGGTTTCCCCCAACAGTGGGAGCTGTTCCAACGCGTGACCGACCGGCTCGGCGAGGCACCTCCGGTGGTGGATTCCGCGACCACGCTGCGTAATCCTGAAGCGGTGTTGCGCGCGTTTTGCACGCGTGTTGGCATACCCTTCAGCAGCGAAATGCTGCACTGGCCTGCAGGCCGGCGCGAAAGTGACGGTGTGTGGGCGCCGCATTGGTATGCCGCGGTAGAGGCCTCAACTGGCTTCCAGGCGGTTAGCGAGGCGCCATTGTCTGAGATTAAAGTGCCTGCGGGTTGTGAGCGGATGTGCGAACAGGCGGAGGAAATCTACGCTCGACTGTTCGCACATGCGCTGGCGCGCGAGGTTTAAGCTTACCGGGAGGGTATGGTGGTGGCGTGTTTATCCCAATCGGCCAACAAGGCTTTGATGACCTCCATGCCCACCAGATAAGCGTTCTCCAGCGCAGCGTCGAGGCCGGCGTAGCTGTTGTGCTGCTCTTCCAGCAAATACTCAGCCGCCGACTTGCCGGGGGGCGGAAGGGTGAAGTTGGAGGCTGTACGCAATACCATCACGCGATCTTTGTCCACCTTACCTGCTGCATCCAGGTACGTCAGTGACTGGAAGGTGCCGGTATCCTCCATGGCCGAGCTGACGAATTCACCTTCACCATTGGTCCAGTATTTGACCCACTCGTTAGCCCAGTCGTTGAGCAATTCGCCGTGCCAGAACGTCATGGCTGCAAGCTGGTCTCCCTTGATCACCTTGGGGGGTCGCTGGCCGACAGGGTGGTTCACGTATGGCAGCCGGGCTTCCTTGAGCGTGGGATGATCGGGGAGCGCCATTTCACGGGTCAACCCATAAGCCCAATTGACCAGCCCGGTGTTGAGTCGAAACACTTCTCCCAGGCTATAATTTTTGCGCGCGGCGTCGCCGGGGCCCTGGCTGAATAGAGGAAAATAGCCATGTTTCCAGGAGGCTGGTATTTCCCTTGGGTCAATCTCGTGTGCGAGGTCGCCATCGACCAGCCATTCCGCCCAGGCCACTGAGCCCAGTGAAGCATCGGCGGGGTCAAAGCCAGAGATGCCTGCGACCAGCCAATAGGCTTGGCTCAGGTCAAAGCGCGGGTCAAGGCCCAACGCCATGACACTGGCAGCGGCATTGGCGGTGCCCATGCCGGTCACAATGCCCAAAATTCCTGAATCGAGGTTCATGTGGATGTCGTGGTGCATGTGCGGTGCTGGAAAACGTGTGTCTAGGGGCACCCGTTCGTACCAGCGCTGGAATTCGCCTGCTTCATCGCCGGTGTCCGCATCGGTTTCAAACATGGTGATGACGACCACTTTCACAGGGATGGGGCCGGAGGTGCTGTCCCCGGCCGCAGCCGCTGGCAGTGCGCTGAAAGCCAGCAACAGTGTGCAGAAAAAACCTATTTTCATAGTCTATCGATGTCCTCTGTTGGCGTTGTGGCAACGATGAGCAGCGAATTGCAGTCGCAGGGGGCTGGCTGTCGCCGAGTTCGTGGCAAAGAGTACCGCATTGGCTGGTGGGAGGCCTTATCGTCGCCCGGCAGCCAATGCGGTGAACTCTCAGAATACGCTGGAGAGTGACAGGCCCCAAATACGGGGCTCGTTGGTGAAGCCGGTCAAGTTGTTGAAGTCGATGGCACCTTGTACGTTCTCTTCGTCGGTGATGTTGCGACCGAACAGAGCGACTTCATAACTGCCATCACGCAGCCTCCAGCCCAGACGAACACCGCCCTCGAATTGGCCGTCGGTGACAAATTCCGCAGCGTCGTACAGGAACAGCTGTGTGTCGCCTTGGTATGACCAATCGGTAAAGGCAAACACTTCCGATTCCTGCCCAACCGGCAAGCTCCAGGATGCTGTAAAGTTGAAGGTGGTTTCGGGAGCTTGCGGGAACGGATTGCCGTCGACAAATACAAGCCCATCAGCATCGGTTGGATTGCGCACAGTGCAGGCACCGCTGCCACAGGAGCCAACGCGCAGCGCGCTGTCATTGATCTCGGTGTCGGCATAGCCGGCACCGAATGTCAGTGCGAGGTTGTCGGTCACCGCCCACTCAAGGTCAAGCTCAGCTCCCTGTCCGGTGCCCTGATTGGCGTTGACCAGCTGAATGGCGTTATTCACGCCGCCCACGGCCGTAAATTGGATGTCGTCGACTTCGTAGTAAAACAAAGCAGCATTCAAGCGCATGCGCCCTTCGAGATATTCCGCTTTGTACCCCAGCTCAAATGAGGTGATGGTTTCTGAATCGGCGATGGAAGGCGCACCACCGAACGCAACGTCACGGCCCTGAATGGTTGGGGCGCGAAAACCGGTGCCTACTTTCGCCCAGTACAGAGAGGTTTCGTCCGCGGCGAAAGAAAGCGAGAGGTCGCCACTGACGTTGTCGTCGGACACGCTTTCTTCATATCCTGGCGCAAAGAAATCTTTCTCGTCGTCAGTCCAGCGCAGGCCTGCGGTGAGCGTCCAGGCTTCTGTCAGCGCGTAGTCTGCTTGGCCGAACAACGCGATCGAGTTGTTTTCGTGCGTCACCGTGGTGGCAGGCACAAAGAATGGCTGGGTTTCAACATCCAAATCGGAGTCGAAGTAGAATAGCCCAACCTGCCAATTCAGGCGTTCACCGCTGTTGCTGGAGAGCCGCAGCTCCTGAGTGAACTGCTGCACATCGGCTGCGTCTTGAGTTTGGGAAGGGAAGGGAATGAATCCCGGGCCCATAAACGGCAGGAAAGAGGCGCCGAAGCCACCGTCAATGTCTCCCAAGCTGCGCCCATCGGAGTCCTCACCGGCGGTGATGGACGTTAAGGTAAAGTCATCAAAGGCGTATTCCAGTTTCAGGTTGAGGCCTGTGTTGCGGTATTCCTGCGGATTGTTGTCACCTTCGTCCAGGAAAACGGTGTCGCGGATGTAGTTTTCGTTCAGGCGATTGCTGCCCCTGGTGAAAACGTTTGCCCTGAACACAGCGCCAGTGCCGTCCAGGTCGCGGTAATGTGCACCCAGTAATGCTGTCAGGCGGTCGTTGGGTTCAAACAACAGGAAGCCCTTGATAGCCTGCTCGGTGAAGCCACCCAAGGCGTTGTTCTCGCCGGTAAAGCCGTTATCTATCCAGTCCCCCCGGTTTTGCTGCAGTACCGCAATACGGCCGGCGATGGTGTCGGTCAGGCCGCCGCCCACAGCGCCTTCAAAATTCAGGGTGTCGAGTTCCCCGATCTCCACTTTGGCGCGCCCTTCGAATTCCTGTGTTGGCTTGCGGGAATCAAACTTGACGATGCCCGCCGTAGTATTTCGTCCGAACAGCGAGCCCTGCGGGCCGCGCAGTACTTCAACCTGCTCGATATCGAACAGCGGGAAGCTTTTCAGCACAACGTTTTCCTTGACCACCTCATCCATAATAATGGATACGGGTTGTGAGGCGGCAAGGTCGAAGTCAATGTTGCCCAGCCCGCGGATATAGAAGCGGGGAGCGGCACGGCCATTGGATGATTCGGCGTAAAGCCCCGGTACACGGGCAGACAAGCCGCGGATATCCGCGCCACCTTCGAAAATGGCGGAAAAGCGTTCGCCCGACAAAGTGGTAACGGAAAGGGGAACATCAAGCAAGCTCTGTTCACGCTTTTGCGCAGTCACAATGACTTCTTCCAGCTGCGCCATAGCCGGAGTGGTTGCGATAGTAGCGGCAGCAATGGCTGCAGTAATGGCCAACCGTGGTGCGGTTATGGGCTTCATGGGTGTCTCTCCTGAATAATCTGGATGGGTATTAGGGTGCATGCTTGCGAAGCGCAATGGGGTCTGGTGCCCGCAGGTGGCCTTGACGGCGCATTTGGGGAATTCACGCGCTTGAGCCGGCGGCTGCAGCCCCCGGCGGGAAAAATACCAGAATTTGACCATATTGATGGAGCGGGCGCACGGCAGGTTCGTGCTGTAATCTGTTGGTCAATGCGTAAAGCCGGCGGGCTGTGGGTAAAAGGATGAGTGTGTTGAAAATGCATTTTCGCAGGATGTTGCTGCTGGGGTTGCTGGGCCCCTTTGCTGCTTGTGGCGCGTCAGCCGACCAAGCTGATGTGATTGTCTACGGTGATTATGTGTTGACCATGGATGAGGCGCAGCCTGAATTGCGCGGCGGTGCAGTAGTGGTGCGTGATGGAGTGATTGTTGATGTCGGCCCGCGGGATCGCATTGATGCGGAATGGCAGGCAAAGTCGACGATTGCCGGAGCGGGCAGGGTGCTAATGCCCGGCTTGATCAATGGGCATACGCATTCAGCGATGACCTTGTTTCGCGGCATGGTCGATGATCTCGACCTCATGACCTGGCTGAACCAGTATGTGTTTCCCATGGAGGCACGTTTCGTGACGCCCGAGTTTGTGCGTGTGGGTGCGGAGTTGGCCTGCTGGGAAATGATACGCGGCGGCACCACCACTTTCGTTGACATGTATTTCTACCCGGACGAAATCGCGGCCGTGGTTGATCGCTGCGGTTTGCGCGCTGTTGTCGCCGCCCCGCACATTGATTATCCCAGCCCCGGGTTTAGCGGTTGGGACGATTCTTTTGCCGCTGCGGACGACTTTGTGCAACGTTGGCAGGGTAAGCATCCGCGAATCACGCCCGCATTTGCGCCGCACGCGCCGTATACGGTATCCGCAGAACACCTGCAGGCTACTGTGGCAAGAGCCACCGAGCTTAATGCCCTGGTGAGTATGCACCTTGCGGAGGCGCCGGCGGAAAGCGACTACGTGCAGGAAAAGTACGCGACCAGCCCGGTGCGTCATGCAGCCGGGTTGGGTTTGTATGGGTTACCGCTGATTGCGGCACATATGGTGCAGTTGGACGACGAAGAAATTGCGCTGACAGCGTCGTCCGGGGTGGGGGCGATTCACAACCCAACGTCGAATATGAAGCTAGGGGCAGGCATTTCACCGGTCACGGCGATGCTGGCTGCGGGGGTCAACGTGGGCCTCGGTACCGACGGCGCAGCCTCGAATAACGACCTCGACCTGTGGGAAGAGTTGCGGATGGCGGCCCTGCTGCACAAGGTGGCGACCAGTGATCCTACAGCACTGCCAGCCGGCCAGGCGCTGGCCATGGCAAGCCGCCTGGGTGCCGCGGCGATTCACAAGGAGGGTGAGATTGGCCAGCTCAAGGTAGGCATGCAGGCAGATATGATTCAACTGGATATCGGCCAGACACATCACATGCCGCTGTACGATATGCAATCTCACCTGGTGTATGTGCTGGATAGTCATGACGTGCAGACCAGCATGGTCGCCGGCAAGGTATTGATGCAAGGCAGACAAGTGCTGACCATCGACGAAGGCGCCCTGCGCTCAAAAGTGACCGACGCGAGCAGCCGGATTCGAGCGGCACTGCTCACACAACAGGAGAAAGAATCGTGAATTACGCCGTGTTGGGTTTGAACTGTGCCCTTGCGCTTGTTGCCGGTATGGCACAGGCAGATCGCGCGGTGCCGGACAAAGTGTCGCTTATCGCCAGCTTGGGCCTGGAGCCGCATGTTGAAGGGGGCTATTTTGCCCGCACGTTTCAACCGGATCTCCGGCCCAAGGTGTCTACGCCGGCCGGCCCGCGCTATACCATGACGTCGATTCACTATCTTCTGACTGACGATTCACCCGTTGGGCACTTTCACCGCAACGCATCGGATATCGTTCATTTCTATCACCTGGGCGCGCCGATTCACTATTTCATGCTGCATCCGGATGGTCGCCTGGAAACGGCGGTGTTAGGGCCTAACCTGGCAGCAGGTGAGCGTTTGCAGTTGACGGTTTTAGGCGGCGTTTGGAAGGCATCACAGCTGCCCTCCGGGGAGTACGGGCTGCTCAGCGAGGCGGTAGCCCCCGGCTTCGATTACGCGGATATGGCGCTGGGCAAGCGGGCTGCGCTGCTAGCTGAATTCCCGCAACATGCCGATATCGTGCGTGCTTTTACCCGCGATTAGCGGCCACTAGCGGACAGGTGTTGTTCTAGCGGCGCCATAATACTGGCGAGCTCGGGCTTGTGGCGGCGAAGCTCTTCAATGCTCAAGCCATGCAGTTCGTGGGGAAACACCAGCCACTCCGCTGTTTCATGGATATAGTATTCCGGTACGCGCGTGGTTTTGTTGTTGCCCGGTTTGTAATACGGCGTTGCGATACGGATTTCCGGCGTGTTCTTTTTGCAGGCTTGCTGCAAGTCCTGAACGACCTGATCGATAGACAGGCCTGTGTCATGCACATCATCCACAATCAACAGTGAATCCTCAGACTCCAGCTGTTTGATGATGTAGGTGAGCCCGTGCACCTTCACGTGGCGGCTGCGCTGGCCAATACCGGTGTAGGACGAGGTGCGGATGGCAATATGGTCGGCCTCTACGCCGAGCACATCCAGCAATTCCTGCACCGCAATCCCGACCGGCGCTCCGCCGCGCCACACGCCAACGATGTAGTTTGGACGATAACCGCTCTCGAACACTTGCCACGCGAGCTTGAAAGAGTCTTCCAATAATTGCTGGGCGCTGATGTAGTGTTTGTGCATCGGTTTGCTGTCCTTGCATCGTCGGTGATTGGCCTGAACAAAAGGCTATCACAGCTTGTGTCGTTACGGCTTCACTATGGTGCCTTAGACGGGTATTGCGTACACTTTACTCCACTACACTGGGCCATTAACCAAGATAGGAATCAGGCAGCCAAGATGGAGCAGCAGAAATTGGCCGCAGGCCCGTTGGAGCGTTTTTTTAAGTTGTCTGAGCACGGCACCTCGGTGCGTACTGAGCTGGTTGCCGGTGCAACAACCTTTGTCACCATGGCCTACATCATCTTCGTGAACCCGCAGTTGATGGCGTCGGCGGGCATGGATGCACAAGCGGCTTTTGTCGCCACCTGCCTGGCTTCCGCTTTGGCCTGCTACTTGATGGGTTTGTACGCCAACTGGCCGGTAGGGCTGGCGCCAGGCATGGGGCTGAATGCTTTTTTCACCTATACCGTTGTGGCGGATATGGGGTATAGCTGGCAGGTGGCTTTGGGCGCCGTGTTCCTGGCCGGAGTGTTGTTTGTGATTATGAGTGTCACCCGGCTGCGGCGCTGGATGCTGGATAGCATACCGATGAATCTGCGCGTGGCGATGGGTGCGGGTGTGGGGCTCTTTGTCGGCTTTATTGGCCTCAAGAGCGGCGGGGTGATTGTCGCCAGCGATGCAACCTTCCTGACTCTGGGTGATTTTACCCAGCCTGAGCCGTTCCTGGCCGGGCTGGGGTTTCTACTCATTGCAGTGCTCTCGGTGCGTCAGGTGCGTGGTGCGATTATTGTTGGCATTCTGGTTACCACCGGTTTGGCGCTGCTGTTTGGCCTTGTCGAGTACCGTGGCTTGGTGGCTCCGCCACCCAGCCTTGCCCCGGTCTTCATGCAGCTTGATATCCTGGGCGCGCTTGATGTGGCGATGACCAGCGTGATCATCGCTTTTCTGTTCGTGAATCTCTTCGACACGGCGGGGACCCTGTTGGGAGTCGCCAGCCGCGCGGGGTTGGTGGATGCCGAGGGCAATATCAAGAATCTGGATCGCGCCCTGAAGGCAGACAGCACCTCTAGCGTGTTGGGCGCCTTTCTCGGTTGCGCGCCAGTCACCAGTTACGTTGAGAGCGCCACGGGCGTTGCGGCGGGCGGCCGCACCGGGCTGACAGCGGTGGTGGTGGGAACGCTTTTTCTGGCGGCCATCTTCTTTGCGCCCTTGGCCAGCATGGTGCCTGCATACGCGACGGCCGGGGCCTTGATCTACGTTGCCATGTTGATGCTCAGTAGCCTGCAGGGGCTACTCTGGGACGACATGACGGAGCTACTGCCGGCGCTGATTACGGTGGTCATGATCCCCTTGTCATTTTCGATTGCCAACGGCATTGCGGTAGGCTTCATCAGTTATGTTGTGATCAAGCTGTTCGCGGGCTTTTATCGCGATATTTCGCCGGGAGCCTGGTTCCTGGCGATTATTTTTATTGCCAAATTCGCACTGATGTAATGTGACTATCGCTATTTTGGCAGTACCTCACCGCGTTGTTAGCGGAAACCTGATTGAGGAGATCAGTTAACATGCTGGAATGTTTGCCGCAGTTGCCAGAGGACTCGATCCTTGGCCTCGCCGCTGCCTGCCGAGCGGATCCCAATCCACAAAAAGTGGATTTAACCGTAGGCATTTATATGAACGAGGAGGGCGTGTGCCCGGTGTTCGACGCCATACGCTTGGCGCAGGACTCGCTGGTGCAGGAAGAGCATACCAAGGCCTATATGCCTCCGGCCGGCGACCCGGTGTTCAATAGTGGCATGCAGCAGCTGGTGTTGGGCGCCGCCAGCCCGGCGCTGCGCGACGGCCGCGTGAGCAGCGTGCAAACGCCGGGTGGCTGCGGGGCGCTGCGCATTAGTGCGGAGATCATTAATGCGGCCTCCCCCGGTGCGAAGGTGTGGGTATCAGACCCTACTTGGCCCGTACATATTCCCTTGCTCGGCAGTGTGGGCCTGCAGTTTGCGACCTATCGGTATTATGACCCGGGCAGCCACGGCGTTAATTTTTCCGCCATGGTGGAAGATCTCAAGCGCGCACAGCGCGGCGACGTTGTCCTGCTGCACGGCTGCTGCCACAACCCCTGCGGTGCCGATCTTACCTTGCCGCAGTGGGCGCAGATTGCCGAGATGGCGGAGGTGCAGGGCTTCCTGCCTTTTGTTGATGTAGCCTATCAGGGGTTGGGTGATGGCTTGGAGGAGGATGCCGCCGGGCTGCGACTGCTGGTGGAGCGTCTTCCTGAGGTGCTGATCGCCGCATCCTGCTCGAAGAATATGGGTTTGTACCGCGAGCGCACGGGCGCAACCTTATTCGTGACTGCGAATTCTGCCAGTGCAGCGGCGCTGCGCACACAAGCGCAGGTGGCGGCACGGCGGATGTATTCCATGCCGCCCGCGCACGGTGCTCTGCTGGCAGCTAGGGTGTTGGGAGACCCTGCCCTGAATGCCAACTGGCGGGATGAGCTGCAGACGATGTGCCGTCGGATTAATGGCTTGCGCACCAGTTTGGTGAGCAAGCTGGAACAATGCACCGAGCGCGATTTTCGTTTTATCGAGCAGGAAAAGGGCATGTTTTCGTTTCTCGGCTTGAGTGCCGAGCAGGCCGTGGCGTTGCGCCAGGAGTACGGTGTCTACATGCTGGATTCATCGCGCATCAATGTTGCGGGGGTCAACGGCGCCAATATTGATTACCTTGCGGAGTCTGTTGGCAAAGTGCTGCAAACTGTTTAGGAAAGTAGGCGTTTAAGTGCGCCGTCCGTGGGACGGCGTGCCTAATTATGCGATCGCATGCTAAGGCCTAGACGCCCGGCTCAGCCTGCCAGGCTCGGATTTCCAGGCTGAGACTGCAAGGCTTAGATTTCCAGAATCCGATTTCCAGAATCCGATTTCCAGAGTCCGATTTCCAGAATCACGCTTCCAGTTCTGCCCAGCGTTCAATTGCTGCGTCCAGCGACTCTTGCACATCACTGAGTTCCGCTAATACGGCATCCACCGCTTCGCGGCTTTGCTGGTAGAACGTTGCATCGGTGGTGCGGGCTTCCAGGGCTGACTGCTGCTGTTCCAGTGCGTCAATTTTTGCGGGCAGAGCCTCCAACTCACGTTGTTCCTTGTATGACAACTTGCGGCGGCTTGGCGTGGCGGCGGCTGCCGGGGCGGGTGCTGTTGCCGCAGGCTCGGGTTTGCTGGCTGGCATTTGTTGGCCGCGCGTCTCCGGTGCGGCGAGACGGCCACCGCGCGCTTCCCAGTCGCTGTAGCCCCCGGCCTGTTCCTCGACGCTACCATCGCCGCGCACAATCAACAGCTGGGTGACGACGTGGTCCATGAAGTCGCGATCGTGGCTGACCAGTATCACCGTGCCATCGAATGACAGCAGGATATCTTCAAGCAGTTCCAGAGTTTCGATATCAAGGTCGTTAGTAGGTTCGTCAAGCACCAGCAGGTTCGCTGGTTTACTGAACAGGCGGGCAAGGATGGCTCTGTTCTGTTCGCCACCCGACAGGGCTTTCACCGGCGTGCGCACCCGCTCAGGGCTGAACAGGAAATCACCGAGGTAGGAAATGGCGTGACGGCGCTTGCCGTTCAGCTCAATAAATTCCTGCCCGCCACACACATTGTCGATCAGATTTTTTTCCGGTTCGAGTTTGCCGCGTAGCTGGTCTGAGTAGGCGATTTCCAGCTTTGTTCCGAGCTTTACGCTGCCCTCGTCAGGCTGCAATTGTCCGAGGATCATTTTAACCAGCGTCGACTTGCCGGCTCCGTTGGCGCCTACAATGCCCACCCGGTCTCCACGCTGAATAATGGTAGAAAAATCGCGGATCACGGTTTTGCCGTCGAAGTGTTTGCTGACATGGTCGAGCTCCGCCACCACCTTACCGGAGCGGCTGGCTTCTTCCACCACGAAGCTCGCGCTACCCACTTTCTCCCTGCGTTGCTGCCGTTCACTGCGCATCGTCTCTAGCGCGCGCACGCGACCCTCGTTGCGGGTGCGTCGCGCCTTGATGCCCTGGCGAATCCACACCTCTTCCTGCGCCAACTTTTTGTCGAACAACGCATTGGCCCGTTCTTCAGCCTCCAGCTCCTGGTCGCGGTGGGCAAGAAAGCCCTGATAGCTGCCTTCCCAGCTGGTGAGGTGGCCGCGGTCCAGCTCGGCGATGCGCGTGGCAACACTCTGCAGAAAGCGGCGATCGTGAGTGATCAGGACGATTGCGCCGCGGTACTGTTGCAGCTGCGTCTCCAGCCACTGAATGGCGGGGATGTCGAGGTGGTTGGTGGGCTCATCCAGCAACAGGATGTCCGGGTCGGCAACCAGTGCGCGTGCCAGTGCAACGCGCCTGCGCCAACCGCCGGACAATTCGCCCATTTTGGCATCCTGAGGCAGCTGCAGTTGTGTGATGGTCGTTTCGACCCGCTGCTGCAGCGCCCAGCCATCAGCGGCCTCCAACGCCTGTTGCACGATGCTCAGCCGGTCAAAATCTATTTCCTCCACGTCCTGCAGCAGGTGGTGATATTCCGCCACTAGCTTGCCAGCCTCCGCCAAGCCCTCGGCAACCACGTCGTAAACGGTACTGCTGTCGGCGTCGGGTAGTGTCTGTTGCAGGCGCGCGATACGCACGCCGGGGCGCACCCACCTCTCCCCTGAATCGGTTTGCAGCTCGCCGTCGAGTACCCGCAGCAGCGTGGTCTTCCCCGCGCCATTGCGCCCCAGCAGGCCCCAGCGCTCGCCACGCCGGATGGTGAGGCCGACGTCGTCGAGCAGCACCTGGGTGCCGTAGTGAAGGTGCAGGGATTCGAGTTTGAGCAGGGGCATGGGGGCTCTGTCAGTGATCAGGGGCCTGCATTCTACGGCTTGGGCGGTGCTGCGGCTAGCGCAGCCGATGGTTGTTGGGCGAGGCATGCAGCTGCTACCCGGATATCCTTTTACGGTTTACGGTGTCTGGGCTGATCTTCCTCGAGCGTAATGCTCTCGGAGTATGCTGATCAATGCTTCGGCTGGCCCCGACAGCGGATAGCGCCTCCGCGTCAATACTCCCACCCGGCGTTGAATAATCGGCGCCAGCAGTGGGCGCCAGTGAACACCGAGTTCGCCCAAGTGCTGGGTAAACAGGGTAGGCATAGCACTGACACCGAGCCCTGCCGCAACCATACGCGCGATGGTGGCCAAGTGGTTGGTTTCTACCTCGATGCGTAAGCTCGCGCCGCTGGCCGCCAGCGAGTGTTCCAGCAGCGAGCGTATGCTGGAGGGATGTTGCAGGGCGATAAAGGACTCCTCCGCCAAAGTGCTCCAGTGCAACTGCCGTTTGACGAGTAACGGGTGACCCGCGGGCAGTGCCGCCACGAACCGGTCGCTGAATAACGGTGTGAACTGGAGGTCTTCTGCGCTGCCTGGGTCGAAGGTAACGCCGGCTTCCACTTTGCCGCTACGCACCATGGCGACGACCTCCTCAGCGACTACATCGTGCACAGTGATATTGATCTCAGGGTGCAGCTGGCGAAAGTGTTGCAGCAGGGTTGGCAGGTCGGTGCTGGCAAAGGAGGGCATAGCGGCCACCGAGAGCCTTCCACGGTGCAGGGCAAAGGTGTCATGCAGGTCGTCGAAGGCGGTGCTCCAGTCCGCTAGCAGACGTTGTGCCACCGGCAGGAATTGGCGGCCTTCAGGCGTCAGCGCCAGGGTGCGGGTGGTGCGCGCCAGAAGCCGGCCGCCTGCAGCTTCTTCCAGATTGCGGATCGTCACGCTCAGTGCGGGCTGGGAGAGGTTCAGTAGCCCGCAGGCCTCGGCAAAGCTACGGCTGCGCGCCACGGCGACAAAGGCGCGCAGCTGCTTGACAGTGATATCCATGGCCGGCTCCTTTAGCAATTCATAAATAGAATAGATGAATTCGTAAATATTTAATATTTGTTAAATATAAAATCCGGCAGCAAGCTGTGCGTTGTGTTGCAAGCCGCAGGCCTTGCGCGGCAGCTAGCGCAGCTAACAGTGAACTCTGAACAGCATAGGAGCCGTTATGGCCGGATTCGACAAGGTGGTGAGCAGCTACGCCGAGGCCATGGCGGGCCTGAAAGACGGGATGATGGTGATTGCCGGTGGCTTTGGGCTTTGCGGCATACCGGAAAACCTCATTATTGAGATCAAGCGCAAAGGTACTCGCGGTCTCACCATAGTCTCGAACAACTGCGGCATCGACGGTTTCGGGCTGGGTATACTGCTGGAGGATCGACAAATCCGCAAAATGGTGTCGTCCTATGTCGGTGAAAACAAACTGTTCGAAGAACAGCTGTTGGCGGGCGAGCTGGAAGTGGACCTGACTCCTCAGGGCACCCTGGCCGAGAAAATGCGCGCCGGTGGCGCGGGTATTCCTGCCTTTTTCACCGCGACCGGCTACGGCACCCAGGTGGGCGAGGGTAAAGAGATACGTGAGTTTGGTGGCCGCCACTATATTCTTGAGCAGTCGATCGTTGCTGACTTTGCGATCGTCAAGGCCTGGAAGGGCGACCGCTATGGCAATCTCGTGTATCGCCACACCGCACAGAACTTCAATCCCATGGCCGCCACCGCGGGAAAAATCACCGTCGCGGAGGTGGAGGAGATCGTCGAGCCGGGTGAGCTGGACCCCAGCCAAATCCATACCCCGGGAATTTACGTGAACCGACTGATTCAAGGCACCTTCGAGAAACGTATTGAACAGCGCACCGTGTGCGAAGGCTGAGGGAGTACACAGGCATGGCATTATCCCGCGAACAAATGGCGCAGCGCGTTGCACGTGAGCTGCAGGACGGCTTCTACGTGAATCTCGGTATTGGCATTCCCACCTTGGTGGCGAACTATGTTCCCAAAGCGATTGAGGTGATGTTGCAGTCAGAAAACGGGCTGTTGGGCATGGGGCCCTTTCCGACTGAAGCTGAACTGGACCCGGACATGATTAATGCGGGTAAGCAGACGGTGACGGCGATTGCCGGAGCCTCGATATTTTCTTCCGCTGAATCGTTCGCGATGATTCGCGGCGGGCATGTGGACCTTACGGTGCTCGGCGCCTTCGAGGTCGACGTAGACGGTAATATTGCGTCCTACATGGTGCCGGGCAAGTTGATTAAAGGTATGGGGGGCGCCATGGACCTGGTAGCCGGTGCCGACAATATCATCGTCACCATGACACACGCGTCCAAACACGGTGAGTCCAAGCTGTTGCCGCGCTGCACGCTGCCATTGACGGGCGCTGCCTGCATCAAGCGCGTGGTCACCGACCTGGCCTATCTGGAGATTGCCGAGGGTAGGTTCTGGCTGCGTGAGCGAGCTCCCGGAGTGAGTGTGGACGAGATTGTTCGCCTCACGGCGGGGGACATGGTGGTGCCCAATGTGGTGCCGGAAATGGAATTTTAGGCTATTGGTGCAGCCGCAGCGAGTTTCTGCCGCGGCCAAGCCCCGCCGGCCACACAATTCGGTTATTATTGCCGCCTTCCGATGACGCGGGTTGAGGCAGCGCAATGGTACTTTCGCGACAGAAAAACTACGACCGGCAGATAGCAGGCTGGCTCATTCTTTGTGCCGCGGTAATCTTCGGCATGATTCTGCTGGGCGGGGTGACTCGGCTCACCAACTCTGGCCTGTCTATGGTGGAATGGCGCCCGATCATGGGGATTGTGCCTCCCTTGACGGACGCAGCCTGGCTGGAGGTGTTCGAAAAGTATCGGCAGTCGCCTGAGTACCTGAAGATCAACCGCGGCATGTCGTTGGACGCCTTTAAAACCATCTTCATGTTTGAATACCTGCACCGGGTGTTAGGGCGGTTGATTGGTGTTCTGTTCCTTTTGCCTATGCTGTTTTTTGCCTTCACTGGCCGCGTGCGTGCTGGGCTGATGCCGCGGCTGTGGTTGTTGTTTGTGCTCGGTGGCTGTCAGGGGCTGCTTGGCTGGTACATGGTAAAAAGCGGGCTGGTTGATAATCCTCATGTGAGTCAGTACCGGCTCACGGCACACCTTGGCTTCGCTTTTTTGATATATGCCTTTATGTTGTGGGTGATTTTTGATGTGCTCGCGGGGCGAAAGCCTCCTTCCTGGAAGCCTCATACGCTTGCCCCCTGGGGCGCAGGGATTGTCGGCCTGGTGTTCCTGATGATTTTATCGGGCGGGCTGGTAGCCGGCACCAAGGCGGGTTTTGCTTACAGCACCTGGCCCTTGATGGGTACCACGTTCGTACCGCCCGGGCTGTATTCAGGTTCCCCCGCCTGGCTAGACGCCTTTGAGGATATCACCACGATCCAGTTCAACCACCGCATTTTTGCCTATGTACTGTTTGTGCTGATCCACATGTTCGCCCTGCGGTTCTGGCGCTCAGGGTTGGGCTTGCGCACGCGAGTGGCGACCGTGTTTCTGCTTAGTGCACTCTGGCTGCAAGTGATACTGGGCATCAGTACCTTGTTGTTGCACGTGCCGATCAGCTTGGCCGCTGCGCACCAAGGAGGAGCGGTCATATTGTTATCCGCCACCCTTTATGCCGCGCATTTGTTACGTCGTGGCGCACCCCGCTCATAGGTGAGCATTATGAGGCTATCAAACGCGTAATAGAGTGTCGTTTTCCTGGCGCCCGACGAGCAGGCGATTGTGCTTGGTTTCAGGGTTATAGCGCGCTGAGATGCGTCTACCTTCACTACTGCGCTGATATCGCGCGCGGCGATTGGGGCCCGCGTAGGTGGCGCCTGAGTCTCGTTCAGTGTGAAACCCTGAAGAGCATTTCGCACGGGTTTGAGGAGTATTTGCGGCCTGGTGTGATCTATTTCACATAGTAATTTGCCCTCAAGTGGCTTATTCTGACTCTTCAATAATTACTAAAGTATTCAATGGCTTAGCCCGCATTAGTAAAAATACACTGAAGATTCGGCTAGATGAGGGTGCCCAGTACCGATGACCGCGAGCGCTGAAGATCCGTTGCTACAAAGTTTGTTGGCTGTGTGTCTTTATCACGGCAGTGCCTCTACCGCAGAAGCGTTGGTAGGGGGTTTGCCGCTCGACAATGGCCGCCTCACACCCGCGTTGGTGGAGCGGGCCGCGGGCAGGGTAGGCCTGGTCAGTCGCATTCTTGAACGCAGTGCGCGAGCGGTGGAGCCAGCGCTGCTGCCAGCCATTGTGCTGTTGTCCGACCAGCAGGCTTGCGTCTTGGTTGGCTGGAGCGCCGATGGCAGCGAGGCCACCGTGATTTACCCCCAGCTCAATGAGGCGGCGGTGACGGTGCCGGCAGGGGAACTGCTGGCTGCGGAGGTGGGCAGTGTTATTGTGTGCCGGCCACGCTTCCGCTTTGACCAGCGCAGTCCACGCACCGGCACCTCCGATCGCGGCCATTGGTTCTGGGATGCCATTCGCGCCAACACTCCCATCTACCGTGATGTGCTGCTGGCGGCGTTTTTCATCAACGTGTTTGCCCTCGCGCTGCCTATTTTCACTATGAACGTTTACGACCGTGTGGTACCGAACTACGCGGTTGAAACCTTGTGGATGCTGGCGATTGGCGTGGTGGTGATCCTGCTTGCCGATATCGTTTTGCGCAGTATGCGAGGCTATTTTCTCGACCTTGCCAGCCGGCGCGTCGACATCCAGCTATCCGGCAAAATCATGGAGCGAGTTCTGGGCTCCCGGCTGGAGAGCCGGGCGCTCTCGGTGGGCTCCTATGCGGTAAATTTCCGGTCCTTTGAAACGGTGCGTGATTTTATTACCTCGGCGTCTGTTACCACGCTGATTGATGTGCCCTTTACGCTGATTTTTGTCGCGGTCATTGCCTGGATAGCATGGCCGATACTCATTCCGCTCGGTCTGGGTTTGTTGGTGATTCTGGGCTACGCATTCGCCACCCAGGGCAAACTGCGCGAGCTATCTGAAACCACTTACCGTGCCGGTGCCCAGCGCAATGCAACGTTGATCGAAAGCCTGGTGGGCCTGGATACGATCAAAGCGATGGGCGCCGAATCTCGCATGCAGCGCAAGTGGGAGGAAAGTACAGCCTTTCTGGCGCACGTTGGGGTGCAGCTGCGGCTGGTGTCGAACTCCACGATTAACGTGACCATGTGGGGTAACCAGATGGTGACCCTGTTCGTGATCATCACTGGCGTGTACTTGATTACCGCCGGGCAGTTAAGCATGGGCGGCTTGATCGCCTGCAGCATGTTGAGTGGACGGGTGATGGCGCCGTTTGGCCAAGTGGCCGGGCTGGTGACTTCTTGGCACAACGCGGAGATTTCGCTGAAGTCACTGGACGAAGTGATGGCCAAGCCGATGGAGCGGCCCGAGGGTGCCCAGTTCTTGTCGCGGGAAATGTTCCAGGGCGACATTGAGTTTCGCAATGTCTCGTTTGCCTACCCAGGGGCGGAGATGGAGTCGCTGAACAACGTGTCTTTCCGCATTCGTCCGGGCGAACACGTCGCCATTTTGGGCCGTGTGGGTTCTGGCAAGTCAACGCTACAGAAGCTCGCCATGGGCTTGTATCAGCCCACCGAGGGTGCGGTGTTGGTCGATGGTATTGACCTGCGCCAGTTAGACCCCAGCGAGCTGCGTTCGCGGGTCGGCTATGTGCCTCAGGATGTCATGCTGTTTTACGGCAGCCTGCGCGACAATATCGCCTTATCGCATGCCAATGTCAGCGACAGCGCGCTGGTTCGAGCGGCGGAAATTGCCAATTTGTCGGACTATATCAACCGTCACCCCAAAGGCTTCGACATGCAGATTAGCGAGCGAGGTGATTCGCTCTCCGGCGGCCAGCGCAAGTGCGTCGCGTTGGCGCGCGCGATGGTGCATGAGCCACCTATCTTGCTGATGGACGAGCCTACCGGCTCAATGGATCACTCGACCGAGGTGGCGGTCAAACAGCAGTTGTCGGCATGCCTGAAAGGCCGCACGTGGCTGGTGGTGACGCACCGCAACTCGCTGCTGGAAATGGTCGACCGTATTCTGGTTATTGATAGCGGCAAGCTGGTTGCTGACGGCCCCCGCGACACCGTTGTGCAGGCATTGCAGCAGGGCAAGATAGGGGCAGCGCGATGAACGAAGAGCATGCGCCAGTGGCCCAGCCTGACGCAGATAACGCTGCTCCTGCACCCCGCCGCCGCTACCTGGCTGATTTTGTTTTTGCGCCCTGGCTGCGCGACAGTGCAGATGCGCCCGCTAGCTGGGAGCAGGATACTCACCGGGCGTATCTCGAGCAGCAACCCCTGCGGGCACGAGGTTTGCTGTATGTGGTGATCTTTATTGTGGTGGCGCTGGTGGTGTGGGCGGCATTTGCAAAGATCGATGAGGTCACGCGCGGTGAAGGCAAAGTGATTCCCTCACAGCAGATACAAGTGCTGCAGTCTCAGGATGGTGGCGTGGTCACTGAAATTCACGCGCGCGCGGGCGATATAGTGGATGCGGGGGAATTGCTGGTGCGCCTCGATCAAACCCGGTCCAATTCCAATTTGCGCGAGAATCAGGCGGAGTTTCGGGCGCTTTCGGTGCGCGCTGCGCGCCTCAGCGCCAATCTGGCGCGTACTGAATTTACGCCGGAAGCCGAGTGGTCGCTGCAGGCGCCGGGCATCGTTGAGCAGGAGCAGGCGCTGTACGAATCTTTGCAGGCGCAGTTGACGCTGCAGCGCCAGATCGCTGAAGAGCAACTGGAGCAGCGGCAGCAGGAGCTTGCCGAAGTGACGGCACGATCTAGGCAGTTGGCCCGTTCGCTGGAGCTAAGCCGTCAGGAGCTTAGTGTCACGCGGCCCATGGTGGACTCTGGGGCGGTGTCGCAGGTGGAAATTCTGCGACTGGAGCGTGAAGTGAACCAGTTAAGCGGTGAATACGATCAATCGATGGCACAGCTCAAGCGCATCACTTCATCGATCTCCGAAGCCGAGCGCCGCTTGAGCGAGGTGGAAGTGGAGTTTGAGAATACGGTGCGCCAGGAGCTCACCGACACTATTGCTCGTATTAACGGCCTGCGCGAAGCAGGTGAAGGCCTTAGCGACCGGGTGCGGCAAACTGAATTGCGCGCACCGGTAAAGGGCACAGTGAACAGGCTGTACTTCAACACTATCGGCGGTGTCGTGTTGCCGGGTAAGGAAGTGATTGAGATTGTGCCGCTGGACGACAGCCTGTTGGTAGAGGTGCGCGTTCGGCCCAAGGACATCGCGTTTCTGGTGCCGGGGCAAGAAGCACTGGTCAAGCTGACCGCCTATGATTTCGTAGTCTATGGCGGGCTCGAGGGCGTGGTTGAACACATAGGCGCAGACACAATCATGGATGAGAAAGGTAACCCATTTTATGAAGTGCATGTGCGCACCAGGGAGGTGGGTTTTGGCGAGGACATGCCAATCATGCCCGGTATGACTGTGCAGGTGGATGTGCTCACGGGTAAGAAAACTATCCTCGCCTATTTGATGAAGCCCGTCCTGCGCGCGAAGCAGTACGCGCTGACGGAGCGTTAATGAAACATGTGTTTGTGACCCCGAGTGGCAACCTGCGTAATCGCTGGCGCGAGGCTTACCCCGAAGCGCTTTGTACTGTGTCGGTTGATGCGCTGGCGGTAGAGGCGCCGGCGGCCGAGGTAACCTGGCTGGACGCAAGCCGAATGGACGCAGCGGCACGGAGTACCAGCCTGGTTGCGGCTGCCGCAGCCGGGTATCGTGTTGTGGTGATGAGTGCGACGCCCTCAGAAGGGGATGCGTTTCAGGCGCTAAACGCCGGCGCTGTCGGCTACTGCCACACCGAATCGGCACCGGAGCAATTGCGCGAAATCGGCACGGTGGTGGCCCACGGTGGCCTGTGGATGCCACCTGAACTTGTACAGCGGCTGTTGGCGTTGTCAGTGCGTACCCAGTCCCAATCTGCGAACCCCGCCCCGAGCCTTGAGGGGCTCACGCCGCGTGAGCTAAATGTGGCACGCAACATAGCAAAGGGCGCGAGCAACCGTGAAATTGCCGAGGTGCTGGAGATCAGTGAGCGCACGGTTAAGGCGCATTTGTCTGCAATCTTCGAAAAGCTGGGTGCCCGCGACCGTGTTCAGCTGGCGCTGTTGATGAGCAGCGTAAGGGAGCCCGGCAGCAACCGCTGAGCCGCCGGTCAGCGTTCTTTGCCGCTGGTCGGCCCTGACTGGCATTGCGACAACCGTTAGCGATACTTGATGCTGACGTTAGTGCAGGGCAGGGGTCACCGTTTCAGCGTGAGTTCAATAAACACAATGTCAGGGCAGTTTTCGCGTCGTGCGGGCGGTTTCAGCCTCATTGAACTGATGGTTGTGCTTGCTGTGCTCGCGGTTGCGTTACTCCTGGCAGGCCCCGCCTTTACTGACTTGATTCGAGATAACCGTTTGGTCTCCAGCGCTTACGGCGTGCGTGCCACCTTGAATTTGGCGCGCTCCGAGGCGTTGTCGCGGCGTGATCGTGTCGTGGTCTGCGCCAGCAACGCCGCCGGCACCGGCTGCACAGACACCACGAACTGGAGTGGTGGGTATATCGCCCTGATGGGCGATGGGGTTGGCGCGACCGTTGATGCGGCTAACCCGGGCCTGAGTCGGCTGCACTGGGAGAACAAAACCAACCCGGCGGTGACGGTCAGTTTTGCCCCAAAGCTTGTGGTATTCGACACCATTGGCTCCGCGCTGGGCAGTGCGGGAACGTTTATATTCTGTGACGTGCGCGGCGCGAGCAAGGCGCGAGGGCTGATTATTACCAACGCCGGCATGGTGGCAGCCAGTGTCGATAGCGACGCCAACGGTGTGGTTGAAGACGGGGCGGGTAATGATGTTTCTTGCTAGAAGATGTGGCTCACCGCATCGGCTTCGCCGGCAATCTGGCGTAACGCTGATTGAGGCGCTGGTGACCTTTGTCATTCTCTCGGTCGGTCTGCTAGGGATAGTGAGCCTGCAGGCGATCTCCAAGACTTCGCAGCATCAGGGTATCCAGCGCAGCAACGCAGTGATGCTGGCGAATGATCTGGTCGAACGCATTCGCATTAACCCAGGCGGTTTGGCCACGTATAGCGCCGGGGGTTTGGCCACTCCGTTTGGCGGCGGTACGCTCTCTGCGCCCACCACCGATTGCGCTGCAACCGCCTGTACAGCCACTCAGTTGGCAGCCTATGACCTCTGGCTTTGGGAGCAGGGTATCGATGGCGCGACCGTTACCGTCACTGGCTCTGATGCGGTGGTAAGAAACGCTGCGGGACTGATTGCGCCGCGTGCCTGTGTGCGATTTACGGCCGATACGGGCATGGCTCGCACCGGTCTAGTTGATGTCATTATCCAGTGGCGCGGCTTGGGTGAAACGCAAGACGCGGTTACCGCTGCGGATGGTGAAGCTTGCGGCGGCGCGGCGGCTGGTGCCGACGATTTCCGTCGGCAACTCGTGGTGAGCACCTTTGTCATCGACGAGGCCGAACTATGAGCAGTAGCAGAATGCAGTTTGCGGATAAGCGCGGGTTTTCGCTGGTAGAGTTTATGGTTGCCATGACCCTCGGCCTTATTTTGATTGCCGGGGCAGTCTCGGTGTATCTGGCCACCAGCCGCTCTTACACCGAAGTAGAGCAAGTGGCCGGCTTGGCTGAAAACAGCCGGTTTGGGCTGCAGCTGCTGAACGATTCGCTGCGTCACGCGGGTTTTTTCGGTGGTGCACATCCGCGCGATATTGAGCAGGATACTTCCTTGGGTGCGGTCGCGGACGATTGCACCGGTGACGCGGCCTTCTTTAATTTGGGCACCTATCTGCTCGCAGATATTCCCTCCGCCGCCGGCGAGGCTTTTGGCTGCGTGACCGATGCGCTTGCGCCGGTTGCCGGCGAGCTGCCGCGCGAAGTATTGGTGGTTAAGCAGGTGGTGCCTCGGCCCTTGTACGACAGCGATCCCGATGACGTAGCGGCTTCCGTGGATGGCGTGATCAGTTTTCCAACCGGTATGAACCCGGAAGAAGTGTATGTCATTGCCAACAGTGAGCGTGGCATCTTGCTGGACGGATCGGATGCAGCGCCTGACGTACGGCTAGGTAATGCGTATGCGTTAGCAGCTGCCTGGCCTTACCGAATGCAACTGTATTACATCCGTGACCTCCCGACGCCTACTTTGAGTCGCCGGGTGTTGTCATGGGATTCCGTTGCCGGTGCCATGGCGCTGACCACCGAGGATCTGGTGCCGGGGGTGGAGTCGTTGCGTTTCCGGTTTGGTGTGGATTCTACGGGCAATGGTGAAGTGGACCGTTTTATGACGGTCGCCGAGATGGCTTTGAATCCGATGTGGGATGCTACTGAGTCCGTTGAAGTTTCGCTGCTACTGCGTGCTCAGGCAGAGGATGGTAGTTACGTGGATGGTAAAACCTACAACATTGGTGGTTTGACGCGTACCCCCGGCGGCAACTGGCGGCGGCAGCTTGTGCAGACCAGCGTGTCTTTGCGCAATCCCAAACTGATGATTCGAGGAGGGTTGTGATGCCCCTTCAGGGTCCCCAGCGCGGTGTTGCGCTTGCAGTATCGCTGCTGTTTTTGCTGGTGGTGACCATCGTCAGTATCACTGCCGTCACCAACAGTTCTATGGGGCTGCGCATGGCGGGCAATCTGCAGGACAACTACCAGTCTTTTCAGGCGGCTGAGGCCGGTATATACGGCGCATTGGCCCTGGCAGGCACGGCACAGGATCCTTTCCTGCGGGTGGATAACGACACACCGTTTGCCAGCTTGAACGCCACTACCGAACACCCTTTGCGCAGTTTACCTGACGGCGTCGGCTCGGTGGATGTGCGCGTGGCAGTGGTGGCAGTGGCCCGCGAGTGCCCGCGGCCGCCGGGTGAAACCGGGGGCAGTAGTGTTGGTGTTTTTGATTGTGATTTTTACCGAGTGACATCGGAGCACGACGTGGCCGGCAAAGCGCGCTCGCGCGTTGAGTTGGGTGTGGTCAAAACGGTGGTAGGTGAAGCTGGTTAAGCATCGATTGAGCCTGTGTTAACAGGAGGCGGGAAAAATGAAAATGGCAACGGACATGTGGAACGCATTTCGTGCACTGGCATTGGCTTCTTTGCTGCTGGTGGCTGGAACTTTCCCCGCAGGCGCTGATGACACGGAAATCTACAAGGCGGAGTTCAGCGCTGGTACCGGTGCCAGGCCCAAGGTACTGGTGGTGTTCGATGACTCCGGAAGTATGTCGACCATGGTGGACCAGCAACGGCCGCCCTATAACCCGGAGGCGACGACCTACGCACACACATTCTCCTCCGGCCCTCGCCCTGCCAACTGGTCGGAGCGCATTTACTGGTCGACCGGTGGCGATGTGCCTCCAAAGACCATCAGCGGGCAACCCAATCCGAACTGGTTCCTGAAAAGCAAGAATCGCTGCGCTTCCTCCTACGACAGTCTTGCCCTTGATGGCCGGTTCACGGCGGACCGGGCCCGGCGTTGGGTGGATTCGCGCCTGATTGAAACGGCAGGCTCCTTCCGTTGCACAAACAACGATGAGACCTTGCAGGGCAATGGTTGCTACAAGTTTGTGGATGTAGAAGTGACTACCGAGGTTTGTCCGGACCCTGTGATTGTCGAGGTGACACGTTCTGAGTATGAAGCTTGGCCGGGAGAGAAGTCTCGGGATTGCCCAGATAAACGTGTACGGAGATGTGAAAGTGGGAGGGTTGCGTGGGATTATTTCATTGTCAGGCAGGATCCTTGCAGCACTGAGACCGTGACGGAGTCTACCTGGACGCGCACAAGCGACGCGGTTTGGGTGCCGCCGTCTACATCTCTGAGCATCGAGAGCTGGCAGCCACTCACAGCTGGCGTGAACGAGCCTCCGCATGTTGATTGCCTGAACGACGTGGCCTCCGGGATTACCAGCAATGGTGCGGGCACTGGCCCTGGTTATCCCCAGGATGGCGTGCAAACTGGCAGCGAATATGGTCCTAACCCGGACCCATCAATGAATTGGGGCACTGGAGCGTACACATTGTATACCGGCCATTATCTGGACTGGTATTACGATGACTCTCTGGAAGAGCCTCGTACTCGCCTGAGTATTGCGCAGGAAGTCGTCTCTACCATCATAAGCACTAACCAGGGCATTGACTTTGGTCTGCTTGAGTTCAATTACGATCAGGGTGGCCGCGTTATTCGCCGCATCGTCGAAAACATGACGACAGCTGACCGCGGCAATCTGATTGACATGGTGAACCAGATCGACCACGCAGGCAGTACGCCACTGTGCGAGTCGATGTATGAAGCGTATCGGTATATCGCCGGCGATGATGTTTTGTATGGCAATAACCGGCTGGCCGGCAGCGACAGTCGCGGTGTTTATGATGTGCATCCGCGTGACACACTGGCGGAAACCAATGGCACGTACAATTCTCCCGCTACGGACTGCGCCTTTACTTATGTGATTCTGGTGACAGATGGCTTCCCGCAGCGGGATACCGATGCTAATTCGCGTATTGAAACGCTGACCGGCAAGACCTGTAATCGATACACGGATGCGGACAATAACAATAACAAGAATTGCCTGCCGGAACTGGCCGAGTATATGGCTAATACCGACCTGGATAACGATACGACCAATGGCAACCAGTTCGGTATTACTTATACGATCGGGTTCACCACCGATCAAGATCTCCTGCGTGATGCGGCAGATAAGGGCAAGGGGCAATACTATACCGCGAACAATGCGCAGGAGCTGACAGCCGCCTTCCAGGGGGCGATTGTGAGCATTCTTGAAACGGACACCACCTTCACCTCACCTGCCGTGGCGGTAGATACTTTTACCCGTACGCAGAGCCGTGATGAAATCTTCTACGCCATGTTCAAGCCCGGTGAAACGGTTGACTGGCAGGGTAACATCAAGAAGCTGAAGCTGCGTATCGATGATGGGGACACAGTGCTGGTGGACGGTAATGGCACGCCGGCTATCGATGCCACCACCGGCTTTATTAAGGACAGCGCGGTGACCTTCTGGGGCGCTACTGCAGATGGCGGTGGTGTGGAGAAAGGCGGGGTTGGCGCGCTGCTTGCCGCCCGTAGTGCCGGCTCGCGCTCACTATATACGAATACCGGGTCGGGCGGTGCGTTGCAGGCGCTGGAGTCCGATAACATCACGCCGAGCGCCCTGGGCGTTGCCGATGATGCTCAGCTGCATAACCTGTTCGGCGTTGCCTCGGACGTTGCCCTGACGCGCCTGATCAACTGGGCGCGTGGCTTCGACGCCTATGACAGGGACGGTGATGGCGACAGCACTGACACCCGCAGCTGGATTATGGGGGATATTCTCCACAGCCAGCCGCTGGTACTGAACTACGGTGCTCGCAGTGGCTATACCCAGGCGGCCCCGGACATTCGGCTGTTGGTGGGTACCAACGCGGGCTTTGTACACATGTTCGGTAATGACAACGGGCAGGAAGACTGGGCATTTTTCCCCAAGGAACTTGCATCGATCCTGCGTGCCCGAAGCCAGAACGCGCGCTCCTCGCAGAACATCTACGGCATGGACCTCACGCCAGTAGCCTACACGTTGGATGTTAACGGCGACGGTACGCTGAATTCCGGCGCCGGCGACAAGGTGTGGGCGTATTTCGGCATGCGTCGCGGCGGCAGTGGCTATTACGCGCTGGACATTTCCGATCCAGAGAACCCGTCGTTCCTGTGGCACATCAATTCGTCCACCACCGGCTTTACCGAGTTGGGACAGACCTGGTCCGAACCTGTGGTGACGCATATACCGGGCTACACTGATGCCAGTGGCGTGCCCAAGCCGGTACTGGTTTTCGGCGCAGGGTACGATACGAACAAGGACGGTTCCGGGGTGGCGACGCCGGATGCCAAGGGGCGCGGTATCTTCATTGTCGATGCACGGACAGGAGCGCTGGTGTGGAGCGTAACGCCGGCGGCCAACAGTGTGAAGAATCTTCGGGAAACAGGGGTGCAGCATTCGGTGGCGGCACCGGTCACCGTGCTTGACGGCAACGGGGACAAACTCACGGATCGTATTTACTTTGCCGATACCGGTGGGAATGTCTGGCGGGTAGACCTGCCAGGCAACGTGCTGCCGACCGCGAGTCAGGATACCTGGCAGGTCAACCAGCTAGCCAGTCTGGGTGGTGGTAATGCGGCCAATGACCGGCGCTTCTTCAGCGCGCCCGACGTGGTGCGAATCCGCTTTGACGGCAACCCCATTGATGTAATCCTTATCGGTTCGGGCGACCGCAGCAACCCGAATGCGACGGATGTGAACAACCGCTTCTACATGATCCGTGATCTTGCGATTGGTGCCTACAATACCGCTACCCCCAGCAGTGCAGATTGTGCCGACGATGACGTTGTCGATTTCCGTTGTTTTCTGCCGATCAATAACACCGGTCTGTACGATATTACCAACAACCGTCTGGTAACGGGCACAGACGAGCAGCGAGCGACCGCGCTGGCGGCGCTGAAGTCGGCGCTCGGTTGGCGCCTGGATCTGGCGGGTGACGGCGAGAAGTCGCTGTCCAAGTCCATCACACTTAATGGCAATGTGTTTTTCACCACGTTCACACCGAGCAGTATGCTGGACGAAATAAACGTGTGCGAACCTGTGTCGGGTATCGGGCGTCTCTATGTAGTGGATCTGTACACAGGTGACCGGAACACTATTGGTCTGGGTGGCATCATCCCGGATACCCCCTCAGTGCACTTCGGCGAAGATGGCCAGATACGTCTTCTGTTGCCTCCAGGTACGCCACAGGGTGATACCGACGGCGACGGTGAGCAGAATTGTGAGGCGGGTGTGTGTGATATCGGTACGCCGCTGCGGGCGCCCTATGGTGATCACTGGTTCGAGGAGGGTTACTGATGCCGGGGGCCGCGTTGAGTATTGCGCAGCGCAGCGAAATGGCGAGGCGCAGTGCTACAGCCGGCTTCACGCTGATGGAGATCATGATTGTTGTGGTTATTGTCGGGATTCTGATGTCGATTGCCCTGCCGGCGTATCAAGGCAGCTTGCAAAAAGGCCGGCGCAGCGATGCGATGTCGGCACTGCTCGACGCTTCCAATCGGCAGCAGCAGTTAATGCTGGACCAGGGGCGGTATACCACGGATATGCAGGAGCTGGGTTATGCCGCCAGCCCAAGGATTTCCGAGGAGGGCCACTACAGCGTAAGCGCGGCAGCCTGTGGTGGCGGTGTGATAGCGAACTGCTTCCAACTCACCGCTACCCCGGTCAGCGGTTCGCCGCAGAGCAGTGATACGCGCTGTACCGCTTTTGTACTGGATTCATTTGGCACTCGCTCTGCAACGGGTACAACTGCCAGCGAGTGCTGGTAATGCGAAAACGTGTAGGAGAGAGATCATGAAATTAGCAGGTCGTTTGAGCGCGCTGGCAGTTGTTTTCGCCTTGTTTGTTGCTACCAGCATTGTGTTTGCGCAGGCAAAAATGCCGCCGGGTGAGTTTGTCTGCCAGGTAAAGGATGCGGATGGTGAAATGCGTTTCGTCGGTATACAGGCCTCTGATCTGGACAGAGCCAAGGAGATCGCTCAGGGCAAATCGAAATTGGCGGTACCGGCGGGTCGTGAGTTGGTCGAGTGCATCAATCCGAATACGCAGACATTCAAGAACCGTACAGCGCAAAATCAATACAGGGAAGACGTTCGGTAGCAGTGCGCTGGCTGCTGGCGAGCAGATCGTCGACCACGCCGTGGGTGAAATTGCCGCCCGGCGAGGCTTCGGTATAGCCATTTGGGGGGCTTCGCTCTGGTCATCCGTAGCGATGCTGCATGCCGTTTTGCCCTGCATGTTGGATAATGAACACAGGTTCACGATATAGCTGCGAGCGGGGAACCGGGTGAAGAAATACATTTTTTCCGGTGTGCTCATGATCTTGGCGTCGCCACTGGTGAACGCCTGGCCGCTGGTTTTTATCGCGCTGACACCTGCCTTGACCGGTTTCTGGCGCGATTCGGGCTTATCTGCCAATGTGGCACAGCCGCGGAGGCTTTGGCGGGTTATTCTGGGTGGTTATCTGGTTGGCCTTAGCTACGCCGCGTCCCACTTCTACTGGCTGATCGAGTTCAAGCCTCTGTGGCTGCTTCCGGTGCTGGCAGGTTTCGCGCTTATGCCAGCCATGCTTGGGCTTGCGGTTTGGCTGGCGGTTGGCGCAGGGCTGCGCGGCTTTTGGTTGCTATTGTGGACGGCGTTGAGCTGGACGGCGATTGAGGTGCTGGCCTCTGACCTGTGGCTCTGCTTGCCGTCTTATGCTCTGGGGTATTATCTCTGGCAGGTTCCGTTATTGCTGCAAACTGCCGACGTTGCTGGCGTCTTCGGTATCAGCTTCTGCATCATGGCGGTCAACGTGCTTGCTGCCCAGTGCTGGCAGGCGCGCGGTGCAGGCGGGGCCTCTTGGTGGGTGTTGACTGCGTGCCTAAGTGCGCTGGTGCTCGGCTATGGTATTTGGCGCCAGGCAGCGGTGGTCGGCACCATCGAAGCGGTGCCCGGTCTGCCGGTACGCGCCCTGCACACCGCTGTGACGCTCCAAGAAAAACACGATGAAGCGACGACACGGCGCATGTTCGCCGATTTCAACCGGGTTACCCTGGAGGCTGCAAATGCGTCTGCTACCGCCGTCTTGACGGTATGGCCGGAAACCAGCCTGCCATTCTGGCTGCGCTCTAGGGAGTATTTGGACATCATGCAGGAGTTGTCGCAGTCTGCGGCAGACACAGGCACTCCACTATTGGTCGGTGCCTACTCCATGGCTCTTTCGGCTTCGGGAACTCCGCGGTTATTAAACACTGCTTTTCTGGTTCCTGTTTCTGGCGACATCACAGAGGAATACCACAAGGTGAAGCCGGTGCCGGGAGCCGAATACAACCCACTCGAGAGCTGGTTGCCGGAGCGCTGGCGGGAGGGGTGGCCATCGCGTATGGCACCGGGAGAAAGTAGTCGGCCGCTTGACGGGGGCGCGTTGGAGCTAGGTGTATTCATTTGTTGGGAGGCATTTTTTCCGCAGCACGTCCGTGCGCTCACCCGCGCCGGTGCGGAGCTGCTTGTTAACATGTCCAACGACGAGGCGGCGTTCGGCCCGCTGCAGCCCGCCTATTCGATTCCGATGCCGCACCTTGTGTTGCGAGCGATAGAAAATCGCAGGTTCGTCGTGCGCAGCGCCAACGGCGGCTCCTCGTTGTTCATTGCACCGACAGGCGAGATACTCATGGCTTCGGTGCCGGCCACCACCGGCATAGTGCAGGGGCTGGTCACGCCTTTGCGAGAACAGACCTATTTCACTGCACACGGGTTTCAGGTTGCCCGAGGCGCGCTTGTGTCGTGGCTTGTGTGGAGTGTGTGGGTGCTGTGGCGTTTAGCGCGCCGCCCCGTTGTGCGCCAGTAACTTCGTCTGCCGGCTCGTTCAGCGTAAGCTGCTGATGGGCAGTTTTGCCCCGCTCAAGTCTCCCCGTGGTTCAGGTATTTTCAATAAATAGCCAACTTTCTCATTTTGTGAACAGCGTCACCTTTTCTAGGTACCGACTGCCCTTTAGTACAATGTTTATCTGCACATGGCGTCTTAGTATTCATGTCACTGTAAAAGTGCCTGCAATGCGCAGGTACTCATGGGTATTGGAGAGCAAGGCATGGCAAATCAAGCAATCGCAACAGTCGTTTCCGTCTCAGGCACCGCTTACGCCCGCGGAGAAGACGGCCAGCTTCGTGAGATAAAGCCCTGCGACGTGCTGCTGGAAGGAGAGACCGTTGTCACCCCGAATGGTGGGTCGGTTGAACTGGCGCTTGAAGATGGCAGCTCGTTAGCAGTCGCTGAGGTCCCAGAGCTGTTGCTAACGCGCGATATCGTTGCTGAACGTGCCGCGAGCGCCGCCGAAAGCGCGGTGGAAGACGAAACCGTTGAGGCGTTGTTGCCTAACCTCGAAGGTGAAGGCGATATTCTGGAAGGCTTGGAAGCGACGGCAGCCGGTGCAGCCGGTGCAGGCGGTGCAGGCGGCGGCGCTAGTGAAGGCTCCAACTTTGTTCGTCTGGCGCGCATAGCTGAAGACACCCCGGAGCTTTCAAGTCTAGTGGAGCCCAGTTCACTCGCCGCGGGTACCGCGGATGTTCCCGCCGACTCGACTATCGGTGTGGACGTTGAGGCCGATGCTGCGGAAACTACTGAAGACCAGCCGGTGATTATTGCCGTGCTCCACAATGATACCTACGCTGATGGCGGTGTGGTCGAGTCGGTCACTCAGCCTGGCAATGGCTCGGTCACCGTGAACGCAAATGGGACGGTCACCTATACGCCCAATGAAGGTTTTGTCGGTGAGGATACCTTTACCTACACATCGATTACCCCGGACGGCGGCGCCGGTGGAACGGCTACCGTCACCGTTACCGTCACGCTGACTGATGTGCCGGAGCCCCCCGCCGTGCCGGTGGTGTCTGTCTCTATTGGCGATGCCAGTGTCGCTGAGGGTGGCGTTGCAGAAGTGCGTGTCACGCTCTCTGCAGCCACAGATTCTGTCGTGACTGTTGTGTTTAGCAGTGCCGATGGCACCGCGACTGTCGTTGGCGGCGACTACGACCCGGTGAGCGGTACCCTGGTGTTTGCGGCAGGTGAAACCGAGAAAGTAATTCTCGTTCAGACGAATCAGGACAGCGAGCAGGAAGGCAGCGAGTTCCTCACACTTTCGATCGATTCCGCAACCGGTGCAACGGTGGGCGATGGTGACGGCCGGGTTGAGATCGTTGATAACTTCCTGCCGACCATCACGATTAATCAGGTGCGGGTATCTGAAGGGGACGTTGCGGAACTCACCTTGACGTTGTCCGAGGCCGTTTCGGGCGCAGTCACGGTTGCCTTCGTCACACAGGATGACTCGGCTACCGTGATTGGAGGCGACTATGATGCAGCTTCCGGCACAATCACGTTTACGCCAGGCAGCACCACGGCGGTTATTCAGATACAAACGAATGACGACGACTTGGTGGAGTCCTTAGAACGTGGTTTCGTCAACCTGAGCAACCCGGTTGGCGCCACATTGGCAAATAATCAAGGCATATTCACCATTGTTGATTCGACTGAGCCACCGCCACCACCGCCACCACCGCCACCACCGCCACCGCCACCGCCACCACCGTCACCGTCACCGGTATTCAGCGTGGCGGATGTCTCCGTATCGGAAGGCAGCGTGGCGGTAGTCACGATTACCCGCAGCGGTGATACCAGCCAGGCGCAAACGGTTGATGTGTCCACTGTGGTGCCGCAGGTAGGTGTTGATACTGCGGAGGCGAATGACTTCACCACGCTGCAGACGACTACGGTAACGTTTGCGGCTGGTCAGCAGACGGCAACTGTGGAGATATCTACGGTGTCCGATGAGGTGTTTGAGGGCGCAGAGACCTTCCGCGTTGAACTCTCCAATCCAACCAATGGTGCTGTAGTAAGTGAGGACGCCTTTGGTGTGGTAACGATTCTGGATGATGGCTCAGGCCCCGATCCCGATCCGGAGAATCCGGAAAACGGCCCGGACGACGACCGCCCGACGCTAACGATTGGGGATGTGGTTGCCGAGGAAGGCAGCAACGCTGTCTTCGCGGTGACGGTGGACAAGGCATCCGAAGCGGCTTTCGACGTGAGATTCGTCGCGGCTGTGTTGGCAGGCAATACCGCTGAGGCAGCTGACTTTGATGCCGCCAATCTGGTGGTCAGCTACGGCAGCGATCCCGAGCAGGTTATCACTGCGAATGAAGACGGCACGTACACTGTGCCGGCGGGCGTAACGACACTGTCGGTCAGCGTGCCGACAGTGAACGACGATGTGTTTGAAGGGCCAGAGACTTTTACTCTGTCCGCGAGCATCGAGGACACGAATTACACCGCTACCGACACAGGCACGGGGACCATTTATGATGATGGCAGCGTTCCGGATGGCGACGACGAAAACGAGACCCAGGACGACGACCGCCCGACGCTAACGATTGGAGATGTGGTTGCCGAGGAAGGCAGCAACGCTGTCTTCGCGGTGACGGTGGACAAGGCATCCGAAGCGGCTTTCGACGTGAGATTCGTCGCGGCTGTGTTGGCAGGCAATACCGCTGAGGCAGCTGACTTTGATGCCGCCAATCTGGTGGTCAGCTACGGCAGCGATCCCGAGCAGGTTATCACTGCGAATGAAGACGGTACGTTCACGGTCCCCGCTGGTGTGACCACTTTGTATGTGAGTGTTCCCACCCTTGATGACGACGATGTTGAAGGTGATGAGACATTCACTCTGTCTGCCTCTGTTGAGGATGACAATTATACCGACACGGACACCGGTACAGGCACGATAGTGGACGATGACGAGGAAGCCGGCGATAACTC
>ERZ887849.492-NODE-492-length-42424-cov-22.238146_pt1 | contig 42424 bp, 44 predicted proteins | sample MGYA00521267_ERZ887849 | MGnify/ENA primary metagenome ERZ887849 (study PRJEB32303, sample SAMEA104408601) | aquatic metagenome | biome: Brackish water; feature: Pelagic; material: water | place: Baltic Sea | collected 2014-06-06T16:11:00 | depth 2,863 m ... | reverse complement strand
ACGCTGACCTGATTAATCGCCACGCCGGCATGATAGGCGGCGAGCGCCATGCCCAGGCGAGCCTCGCGACTACCGGGCTCGGCCATTGCCTTCCGCAGCCATTGAAAAACACCCTGCACCGCAAGACGGGCATTCTCTCGACGAGTGCCACGATCCCAAACACAGATATAAGCTTCGATACCGTGGGTCAACGCATCGATCCCCGTCGCTGCCGTCACCGCGGGCGGCATACCCAGCAATAACTCGGGATCGAGTGCAACAGCTTGTGGCAAGAGACCCTCGGCAGCAATAATCACCTTGACTCGCGCGATAGGATCCTTGATCACCGCACCCATTGTCGCTTCGCTGCCTGTGCCAGACGTCGTGGGTATGGCGTAAACCGGTAAAATATCGTCAGGAACCTTATTGAGGCCCACCCATTGATCAGGTGATGCATCGCTAGAGCGAGTGCAGGCAATAATTTTCGCGGCATCCATCGAGGAGCCTCCTCCGACCGCAACAATCGCCGTACAGCCAGCTGCGCGCAGTATTTGGGCACCCTCCGTAATATGGGTAAAAGTGGGGTCGGGCTCAACACCGGCGTACCAATGCAGATTGACTCCCGCGTCACTCAAACCCTGCAACGCTTGTTCAGCCAAGCCAAGCGCTTTCAGCGCTTTATCCGTGACCACCAACACATCCGTGTGACCAATATCGGCAACGCGTTGACATAACTCTCTCGCAGCACCCGCACCCACATACGATAGGTGAAGACCGCTGGCCTTATTGCCCACTAGTAGCTTTATCAGTGCCAGTCTGAATCCGCGCTTGAACCGTCTTACCGGCATCGATCGCAACATAGCAAGACCTCCCAGTCCGTCGCCTAACGAGGTAGTCTATCCGCCTCTGGAAAGCGGTAACAGGCATTCCGAACCGCAATATGACAAGGACCTGGCAATGCAGCGACACTATATAGAATTCACGACTCCTGACACTGCGGTCATGATGGCGGATGACCTTACCACGCCCGACAAAAATGAGGTCCTCATTAAAGTGCATCATTCCGGCGTGAATCGGGCAGACCTTTTGCAGCGCTTGGGACTCTACCCACCCCCGGCCGACGCATCCCCCATACCCGGACTCGAGATCGCGGGGGAAGTCGTTGCCACTGGAGAAGAAGTCACCTATTGCACCGTTGGTGATCGCGTCTGCGCACTGGCGCATGGAGGGGGTTATGCTTCCGCCACTATCGTGCGTGAAGACCACTGCCTACTGTTGCCCGATGCCCTCTCCAGCGAACAAGGCGCCGCCCTGCCAGAAGCATTGTTGACGGTCTGGTATAACGTGTTCGAACGAGGAATGCTGGCGCGCAATGAGACAGCACTCATTCATGGCGGCAGCAGTGGGATTGGGTCGCTTGGCGTTCAGATGGTTCGGGCAATGGGCGCTAACGCGCTGTCCACCGCCGGATCGCAGGAGCGCTGCGCCGCGGTAGCCAAGTTGGGCGCAGACTTTGTCGCGAATCACTGCGAAGACAATCTCTTCGAGCAATTCAAGGAGGCGGGATACGCTGAGCAAATCAACGTCATTCTGGATATCGCCGGTGGAGATTTAATGCAGGCCAATTTAGATCTTGCTGCACCAGATGGGCGCATTGTCTGCATTGGGGTCATGAGAGGCATGCAAAGCGAGATCAACCTTGCCACACTGTTTATGAAACGACTCACACTGACAGGTAGCACCCTACGCCGACTAGACACTGCCTCAAGAGCTGCGTGTTTTCGCGCGATTCGCGAGCACATTTGGCCCGAGGTTATGACGGGTCATATTTTGCCAGTCATCGATAGTGTTTTTCCGCTGGCTGACGTGCTCGACGCGCATGAGCACATGCGGTCGGGGCATCATTTTGGTAAGTTACTATTGGACTGCCGAGTATCGTAAAAACAGTCGCGGGCTGACCGGTGGCGAACTCGGCGCATCACCTGCCAGTATTCAAGAGGCTCCTATGTTCCGATCAAAATCCAATAACTCAGTCAGCGTGACCCCGCTGTGGTGTTTGGTATGCGTGTGTGTTTTGTGCGGTTGCGGCGAGAACAGCACTGCAGAGGTGGTCGAGAGCCCCACTGACTTGCCGGCATTGGCAGCGGTCAACGGAGCGGTTACGCCAGTGAGTGCGGCTGATCCCACGCCAACCGATGACAATGCAGCCACTGCCGATAGGAGCCTGACTCGATTTAGTATCGAGCCAAAGCTGGGAGACCTCGATGCCATGGTCGACCGCCGAGTCATCCGGGTCCTGACCGTCTATGGCCCCGGACGTTACTTTCTCGAAAATGGCCCTAAAGGAGTGGTGCAAGAATACGCCGATAAGCTACAAAAAGTCGTTAATGAAGCCTATAAAACCGGGTTGCTCACCGTGCAGGTGGCGGTCATACCCGTTGCAAGAGACCAATTGTTTCCGGCATTGATCGCGGGTTATGGCGACATCGTCATTGCCGGAACCACGATCACGGAAGATCGCCAGACCCAGATCGATTTCACGATCCCCGTGAGCAAACCGTTAAAAGAGATTCTCGTCACGGGGCCCAGCGCGCCGCCTATTGCGTCTCTGGCCGATCTGTCAGGCAAGACTATCCACCTTCGCTTATCCAGCAGCTACGCAGAGAGCGTGACACTCCTGAGCGATGCGCTGGCCGCTGAGGGCAAGCCGGGCATTCGTATTGAAGCGATTGATGAAGCATTAGAGGATGAAGATCTCATTGAGATGGTCGACGCAGGGCTCTTGCCCTGGGCCGTAGTGGATAGCTATAAGCCCCAAATGTGGCGCGAAGTGTTTACCCAGATTACCGTGCGAGATGATCTCGTTTTGCGCGAAGGCGGACGGCTCGCTTGGGCAATGAGACAAAACAGTCCCAAACTTGCAGATTTTCTAAACCGCTTTCTCAAAGACAATCGCGAGGGAACGCTGTTTGGTAACATCATTCGCAATCGCTATGTCCGCGATTTCAATTGGGCCGAAAATGCCATCGGCGCTGAGGAGCTCTCTCGTTATCGATCTTTATCGTCGCTGTTTCAAAAATATGGCACGGATTACGGCATGGATCCTACCTTGCTCGCCGCACAAGGCTTTCAGGAATCTCGATTAGATCAAAGCGTTAGAAGCCACGTAGGGGCAGTTGGCGTGATGCAGTTATTACCGAGTACCGCTGGGGATAAAAACGTCAGCATCCCCAATATCGATGAGGTTGAACCCAATATTGAGGCGGGTGCAAAATATATGGCCTTTCTGAAAACGCGGTACTTTAGCGGCCCAGAGTTAGATGACCGCAACGGCTCACTGCTGGCACTAGCGGCATACAATGCGGGGCCCGGACGTATTCGTCGTCTGCGCAAAGAAGCGGAAGAGCGGGGTTACGACCCCAACCTTTGGTTCGACAATGTCGAAATTATTGTCGCCGAACAGATCGGTCGAGAGACCGTACAGTATGTGGCGAATATTTTTAAATATTATTTAACCTACCGGTGGATTAACACTGCCGATGCCGAGCGAGCAGCAGCGCGACGCGCCTCCGGTGTGGAGGCCACGCCTTAAAGCAGGCATCAATTTAGACTGATAAGTCGCTCCGTGTCTTCGCACCACTGCAGTCGACCTACTGGCGCGTAACGCCGCCTAACACCGGGTACCGGACTCAAGTAAAAAAGATCGCCATTCACTCCGGTCAGCGCTGCCGAAGCGCCGGCTTGTTTAGCAATTTGGGCATTCGCAGCCATGTGTGCGGCCTCTCCATGCACCGGAATCACAAGCGACGGCATCAACAACCGATAAAGATCGCGCAACTCATCCTGATAAGGGTGGCCTGATGCATGCAAGGGGATATCACTCGAATCGGCCTCGAGCACGTGAATGCCCATTGCCCGAAACCCTGAGATCAGCCGCGCAACGGACGCTTCATTTCCGGGAATCGTCTTGGAAGATAAGATCACCGTGTCGCCCACATCTAAAGACAAATGAGGATGCGTCTGCGTCACCAGCCGATGCAGGGCGGCACCCAATTCTCCTTGGCTCCCAGTCGCAATGGCCAATACTTCGCGAGGCGGCAAATACCCGAGGTGTTCCCCATGAATCGGTTTGAACTGATCTGGAAACAAACCCACCTGTTGTGCACAACTCGCCATCCCCGCCGCCGATCGACCCAAGATACCTAAGTATCGTCCGGTATCGGCTGCTATTTGTGACAACGTTTGAATCCTCGCAATGTTGCTAGAAAAACACCCCACTACCACCCGACCTTCACAGCGCAGAATCGCCTCATTGAGTCCTTGTGCAACACGACCCTCCGTGACAGAGCGTCCAGCTTGTAGGGCATTCGTTGAGTCGCAGATAACCGCATCGACCCCCTGATCACCCAGCGCCTCAAAGCGCTGATCAGACCACGCAGGTCCGACAACCGGGGCGGCGTCCATTTTCCAGTCCGCTGTATGCAAGATGCGCGTTTGACCAACACTGATACACAGTGCACAGGTCTCCGGAGTAGAGTGTGTGACGGAAATCCATTCGACGGAAAAAGGGCCAATGAGTGATCGATCGCCCGGCGTCACCTCAATCAACGGAGCAGGCAGCACTCCACGGCGTCCCCGAGTTTTATGCCGCAGTGCTGCGGCGGCAAATGGTGTCGCGTAAACCGGACAGCGAAGCTGCTCCCATAAATACGGTAACGCACCTAAATGATCTTCATGAGCGTGCGTAATCAATAAGCCACTGAGCTGCTCTCGTTGTTCGACGATAAAACGCGGGTCGGGCATTTGAACAGCGGGACGCACCGCACCGGGAACCTGCTCCAAGGTGATACCACAGTCAACTGCCAACCAATGCCCCTGGTGGCCAAACAAATTGAAATTCATGCCAATTTCCCCGCATCCGCCAAGAGGGAGAAACACAACGTCTGACTGTGGAGGCTGACTCATGGACTCATGTCATAGTTGACCAAAACTTACCAGTTATAGCCAATACGAAACCTCACCGCCTCATCTAACTTTTCCTTTCCCGGAGCGGCACCACCATCGTAATCTGCAGACGCTTCAGCAGCCACCTCGAGCCCAAGCAACAGGGGAAATCGCAACCCAAATGTTGTCCGATAAATGGATTTTTCCATGTCGGAAACATTTAAAATATTGGTCTGACGTAGGTACAAGTTGAGCGCGCCATCAAAAAGTTCCGTCTCACCCGTGAAATTGAGATTGATACCCGTAAAGTAGTTATCGGAGGGTTGCGCGGCTACCGAACCGTCGTCGGTATCATCGCGCTCGATAAAATCGGTCTCAACATAAGACAAGCCCAATTCCGCATCCAGATGATAGGTCTTATCGACAAATAGCTTGCGCCCAAAGTACGGACCAATGTAAGAACGTCGTTCAATATCCGCAAATCTGTCAGCATTGACGCCAAGATTCACACCCAAATAATTTTGCGAATTACGGAGAAAATAATCGTACTTACCGACAATTGCCCAATTATCAATCGTTGGGGTCGAGGTTTTGATCACTGCCGGATCGCCATTCGCATCCATTTCCGGCTCGCCCTCGGGATCAAGTTTGGGTGACAGCACAACGGCACTGGTTTCCGCATAATCACCGCGAACAGTAATTCGATCGCGCTGACTGCGCAGGATGGTTTCAAAATCGGCGTTGAACTGGTCAGTCGACGTATTGCCGCGAAGAAACTCCACTGCGCTGGTCACTCGACCTTCGATACTATATCCGCGCCCTTCCTCCCACTCCTCCGGATTGGCAACATATAACTGATCAACGAGTAGATTCTCCTCATCCTCCAGCACCACCTCGCCCTCTACGATCTGCAATGACGACAAGGCGAATTTATTCTGATCTTTCGTGAGAAGCTCTATTGCCTGATCGGATTCGAGTAGCATGATGGCCATCAGATCAATCGATACTTCACCCATCCACTGGGTGTTAACGACGATCTCGCCCTTGCGGATATCGGTAATCTCCCCCCAAATCACGGACTGATCCATCAGGACAATCCGAGCTGGTGGCGACGCCGTTGCGGACAACGCCTCGTCAGTGGATGCCCAAACTGGCGCTTGAAGCAGCGCACAGAGCAAGCCCAGAAGGAGGATTGCGTGTATTCTTAGTGTCGTCATAGTTATCGTTTTCTTTGCAGTATTTTTTTAGGCGTGACTGTAAGCCAAGCAGTAATAGATAGGAACTATCGTTCCTCGGTAAATAAACCTAAAAGGCCACGATGAAAAATTTTGAGTACGATTTATTAGTAATCGGCGCTGGCTCCGGTGGAGTGCGTGCAGCCCGTAAATGTGCCGAATTCGGCGCTAAAGTGGCAGTAATCGAAGAAAGTGCGCTAGGGGGCACCTGTGTCAATGTCGGCTGCATCCCTAAAAAGCTCTATGTCTATGCCAGCGAGTATGGCGCCGCTTGGCAAGATGCCAAAGGCTTCGGCTGGCAATCTGAGCAACCTAAGTTCGATTGGGACACATTGCGAGATAATAAAACCAAAGAAATTGCCCGACTAAATGCGATTTATGAGCGGCTATTAACCAGCCCCGGAGTCGATATTATCGAGGGCCATGGCAGGTTGGAGGGCCCCCAGACAGTGGTCGTCGGTGGCCGCACTATTTCTGCCGAGAAAATTTTACTGGCAACCGGGACCTGGCCGGCCATGCCTGATATTCCCGGGGTCGATCTCGCAATCAACTCCAATGCGCTATTTGATCTGGACCGATTTCCCGAGCGACTCCTTATCATTGGCGGCGGCTATATTGCGACTGAATTTGCCAGTACCTTTGCTGGATTGGGCGCAACCGTGGTGCAAAGTTATCGGGGTGATTTATTCCTCAGGGGATTTGATCATGACATCCGCCGTTTCTTGGCCGAGGAGATGCGTAAAGCCGGGGTTGATCTGCGCTTTAACCATGACACGCATTCATTGGAAGCCACCGAAACGGGTATCATCACAGCGCACATGTCAGATGGCATACTCGGCTTTGATACTGTGTTATGCGCGACAGGGCGACGACCCAATATCGTGCATCTGGGCCTTGAACACACCGCCGTCAAACTCAACGACAGTGGTTATCTCTGTGTCAACGAGCAATTCCAAACCGATGAACCGTCAATTTTTGCGCTGGGTGACATGACTGGCGGCTGGGAGCTCACACCGGTAGCGATTGCTGAGGCGATGGTCTTTGCCGAGTCGCAGTTCAACAACAAGCCCCAGACCATGGACTACGAGTGCATTGCGACAGCCGTGTTCAGTAGTCCGCCGATCGGTACCGTGGGCCTGACGGAGGAGGAAGCGCAGGCGGCGGGCTACCAAACCACCATCTATCAATCGGAATTTCGACCGCTCAAACATACCTTGAGCGGCCGCGATGAGCGGACGCTAATGAAGCTCGTCGTCGATACCCCGTCAGACCGTGTACTAGGTGCCCATATGGTAGGAGATGACGCGGGAGAGATCTGCCAAGGCCTCGCCATCGCGTTAAAAATGGGCGCGACTAAGGCGGACTTCGACCGCACAGTGGGCATTCACCCCACAGCAGCTGAAGAGTTTGTGACGATGCGCACGTCGCGAGACTAAGACATGGATCTAGCACTTTGGGACTATGCAGCGCTGATCTTGGCGGGCATCGTGGCTGGCTTTATTAACGTTATGGCAGGCGGTGGCTCCATTATCACGGTACCGGTCATGATGTTCCTCGGCGTTCCCGGTCCTGTTGCTAATGGCACCAACCGGCTACCCATAGTGGCGCAGAATATCAGTGCCTGTCTGACTTATCTGCGACACGGCGTCCCGGAACCCGCCTTGATATTGTCGCTGGCACTGTGTGCCGTTCCCGGCGCCATTGCGGGCGCATTATTGGGCGTCACGATTGCTGGAGAGGCGTTTAATATTGTACTGGCCGTGGTCATGGCTTTAGTGCTGATCGCCATACTAACGAATGCGCGATCCCCGGAAGATAACGTGACATTTAAACCCTCTCGCAGCCGGTTGCTGGCAGGGCATGGACTGATGGTTATTGCGGGATTTTGGGGTGGTTTTATTCAAATTGGGATGGGGTTCATACTGCTGCCCATCTTACATCGGGTGCTTGGGCTCAGTCTTGTTACAGCCAACATTCACAAAGTCTTTATTATTCTCCTGTATACCCTCTCGGCACTATTCGTATTTGGTAACCAGCTTGAGCTGCTATGGTGGATTGGCGGCGTGATGGCAGTGGGCAACGGCGTTGGCGGTTGGCTGGGGGCTAGACTCACCCTCTCGGGAGGTGAGCCGGTGATTCGTGCACTGCTCGTAATTGCTATCGCAGTCATGATCGTGAAGCTGATATGGTTCACCTGATAAAGGTACTGAGGAGTATTAAGGGCATGACGAATACCATGATGAGTTGGACATTACTTCTCCAGCGCGGCGTATTAGGCTTACTCAGCATCGGCCTGCTGGCATGTACCACCATGCAAGTCGATACCCTGCCCACTGACCGTTTCGCAGCTAAAGGGTATCAATCGTTTAGCTGGAAATCAGAGATGCCAACAGGGATGTCTGGTTCTTTAGATAGTTTCTATCAGCTATCAAGCACCGTCAGAGACGTTGTGATGAGTGAGCTCAATAAAAAAGGTTACCGTCACGAAGCAAAGGGGGGTGATTTTGTGATCAGTTACGAATTGCGCGCTGCCCTTGAGGGCGGTGCAACAGAAGCGGCACCCGACTTCTCCGCCACCAGTTCAGTGATTAACCGTAATCCTGACCAAGCCATCGTCGACAACACTTACGCTCTCAGTGGACCGCGAGAAATCGCCAGCCTGATGCTGTTATTTGAGGACGGTACTAACTTGGCGCCAATATGGTCTGCCAGTGTCAGCCAGGTGGTAGAAAACAGGAATCAACCAGATTTAGAGAAGGTGCGCCGTAAATTACAGCGCGGACTAGCGAAAGCATTTCGACCATTGCCCACTGCAGCAGGTCGTTAGCGTCCGACCTCATAGACCTCAGGATTAGCACAAAACGGAACACGCTGACCTGCCATGCCAGCGTGCAAATTGTCGAATGCGCGTGCCACCATTGCGTCACGAGTAGAGGCTGTGGCACTCCCCACATGGGGCAGCAACACCACGTTATCCAGCCTTTTAAAAGGGTGATCCACGGGTAACGGTTCGGTAGCAAAAACGTCTAGGCCCGCCCTCAATCGACCGGATTGAACCTCATCAATGAGCGCTGCCTCGTCGACAAGCAGACCGCGTCCGGTATTAACGAGTGACGCGCCTGACGGCATACTAGCCAATCGCGCGCGACTAGCGATCTGTGTTGTCTCCTCAGTCAGTGCAGTGTGCAGCGAGACAATATCAGATTGCGCGAACAGCGCGTCCAGGCCGACCGGCTCGGCACCGGGTACCTGTTTTGGGGTGCGATTCCAGGTTAAGACTCGGCACCCAAAACCTTTCAGTCGAGCTACCACTGCCTCTCCAATCGGGCCTAGGCCGACTATGCCAATCGTCGCCTGACTGAGATCGGTGCCGAGTAACAAATCCGACTGCCAGCCATCTGTCCATTGGCCCGAGCGAATCCAACGATCCGCTTCGGCAACTCGTCTCGTCACTGCCAGCATCAATGCCAGCGTGAGATCAGCCGTACTGTCAACGAGCACGCCCGGGGTATGACCAACCGGTATTACCGATCTTGATGCGGCTAGCACATCAATATGATCAACACCCACCGATATGGTGGAGATCACTTTCAGCCGGTCGGCAACGTCAATCATTGCAGATGTCACGGGGGAGGTCAGCGTGCATAACAAGCCCTCCGCATCGCGAAGCCGATTTGCTAGCTCAGCCTCGGGTATCGCTCGTGCTTCGGTCCAAGGCAGGACCTCATATTGCTCAGCCAGGCTCGAGAGCATTTCGCTGGGTAATGCGAGCGCCACAACACATTTTTGCTTCATGGACCACTCCCAAGCGGCTGGGGAGGCTCTGGAGCGCCCTGGGTTGCGGCAAATTCCAACCGCGCGCCATCAGTCAATGACCAGATCACGATCAAGCTGACAAGCATACCCATGCCCGTCCATGCCGCGCCAAAACCACTGTGAGCCAGTAGTGCAGCAGCCATCAATGGGCCCAGCACTCTGCCAATCGCAGAAGAAGAAGCGGTCATACCAAAAAACTGACCTCGCCATGACGGCGCTACCAAATGGCTGGCAATCGTGTTCAGTATGGGCAAACACAGGGTAGCCGAAGAAAAAGCACAAAGGCCCACTAGGCTCATTACCCAAATACCAGAGGCCCAGCCCGACAATAATAGAGATAAACTAAAGACCAGCGCGGCGCCCCGCAGCACACCGACATTACCAAACCGATCGGTCATTCGGCCCAGGACGTTTCCTTGGGTCACGATCATCACCACGCCCACTAACCCAAAAAAAAGACCGACCTCCCGAGCCTGCCAGCCATGCCCGTCCGCAACCCATAGTGGAAATAAATAAATAGCCGCACTCACGGCGCAGGTGTGAAGGCAGAACTGCGCAATAAATAAAAAGAAGCCCGAACGTTGCACTATTTGAAGTAACGAGATTGATGTCTGCGCGGCGCCCTCATCAGCACGATGCGGCTGGCTCGCCGGCAATAAGGTAAATGTCATCAGCGCTGCAATAACTGACAGCACCCCTGCGACGATACAGGGCAAAGCAAAATCGTTGTCATTACGCGCCAGCAAACCACCAATAACCGGGCCCAGTATCAGTCCCACACCAAACGCTCGGCCGATCAATCCCATTGCACGTGAACGCTGATCGGGAGAACTAGCGTCTGCGATCACTGCCGTGGCGACGGGAATACTCCCCGCCATGACACCCGCAACCGCTCGCGCCAAATACACCATCCACAACGCGTCGGATGCCGCCAGCAAAAAGTGTGATGCCGCGCCACCCAACAGACAAATTCCTAAAATGCGGCGGCGGCCGATACGGTCGGAAAGACGACCCCATACCGGCGCAAAAAACGCCGCCGCAACGCTATAACTAACCAGAATAAAGGCGATGTCATCCGTACCACCGCCGAGTTGAGGCGACAAAAAAGGCAGGATAGGAATCACGATGCCAAAGCCGATCAAGTCGACCACGATGACAAAAAAGACGAGCCACGCCAATGAGTGCCGGCGCCACCGATCGAGCCGATGCTTCAAGATTCGGTCCAGCGATGCGTCTCAGATAGGGTGATATTGAAAAGATCCAAGGCCCTCGCGACGCTTTGTGTCACAACGGCGTCGACCGAATCCGGTTTTGCATAAAAAGCCGGGACTGGCGGCGCGACCACAGCCCCCATTTCTGTCACCGCAACCATATTGCGAAGATGCCCAAGGTGCAGCGGCGTCTCTCTGACCATCAGGACTAACCGGCGACGCTCCTTCAAGATCACATCTGCAGCCCGAGTCAGCAAAGAAGAGGTCACACCGGTGGTGATTTCGCCGAGCGTCCGGATGGAACAAGGCGCCAGCAGCATACCCCGCGTTTGAAACGAACCGCTGGCGACGGAAGCGCCGACATTACGAACGGGGTGCCACACGTCGGCTAACGCTCTGATCTCGTCGACTGAGCAATCGAGCTCATGGTGCACCGTCAACTCGGCAGATTTACTCATAATTAGATGCGTTTCGATAGGCAGTGCTCGCAATAGCTCCAGTGCCCGCACGCCGTACTGAACACCCGACGCGCCACTAATGCCGATAATCAATCTGTCCACAGACTTTGCTCCTATTGACGATTGTCATTGGCCGAGGAAAACTCACGCCGCTGTTATTCAGGATGCCGCTTTGGCCTGCGCCAACATCGCCATCATTTTTTCATGAATCTTATTCACGGCCTTGAGGGGGCGGATCATCACTTTAAAGTCGACGATTTGATTATTTTTTACTTGGATCATGTCAATACCATTGACCTGAATATCGTCCACGTTGCATTCAAATTCAAGTACTGCGGTATCACCGCTTCTGACTTCACGGACATAACGGAAGTCTGTATCAAACACCTGTCCAGCCGCCGTCAAATACATCAATGTGATGTCCCGGCCCTGCTGTGGCGTATGCACAACTGGCGACCAGAACACACAATCGCGCGACAAAAGATCCTGAAGGCCGTCGTAACTTCCCGTCGCCATCATGTTATGCCACTGGTCAATCGCATCTGCTGTCGTGCCGCTCATGAATCCCCCTGCTCTACTGTATCGAAACCGGTTGAGGCCTAAGGTCAATCTATATTGTATTCCCTTGCTGCAGGTCTTTTTTTGCAGCCACCCTCATTTCGTAAGCTTTTTGACCACGCAGTCGATCTGCACGGTGCAATTGCACCTGATACTTTCGCCGTCGATGTAAGGCCATCAAATGCTGAAATTGCTGCTCGTCTTGCTCTCCAGATAGCCACGCCTCCACCTGCGCAATATCGATTCCCAAGCGATAAGCGATACGCGAGGGGCGAATACGGTGCACATGAAATTCAGCAACCAACTCGATTTGCTGGTGCCGCGATAACGTGCACTCGCAGGCATATCCCGCGGGCGGGTTAGGGCTTCTAGTATCGGGGTTCGACATGATTTGTTAAGTGAATAAGTTGCAAAATAGGGCCATGGTGAGCGGTATAATAACTGGGCTGACGCGGTATTGTGCCATAGCGCCGGCACCCGTCATCCTGCCATACTCTAGCGAAATTCTCGTTACGCTCAGTACACGTAGAACAAATTCGCCTCTCAGTATGCTGGCGGCACAGAGAATAACCTCACAAAAGCACAGCGTTCATGCGGCATGCGTTGGCTACAGACAACATAAATAGCAGTAAGCCTGGAAGAAAGGGCGATGACATGGAGAGACAGGCAATATCGTGACGGCTAAAAATGCTCATCAATCGAAGTCACTACGTCGCACTAAAATAGTCGCGACCGTGGGACCTGGCAGTAGCAACCAGGACATGATCGGCCGCTTACTCAGTGCGGGGGTGGATGTGTTTCGATTGAACTTCAGCCATGGCGATCAAGCAGATCATATTCAAGTCGCCCAACACATCCGGCGACAAGCTCGACATCATGGCCGTTATGTCGGCATTCTGGCGGACCTGCAAGGGCCTAAAATCCGCATCGCAGGATTCGCGGACGGCGCCGTAGATCTGCAGGCAGGAGACCCTTTCCAGTTGAGTCTGACGATTGCACCAGATGGCGGCGATCACCGGGGCGTTTGTGTCGAATACAAGGCATTGCCCTCTAGTGTGGAACAGGACGATGTCCTGCTGCTGGATGATGGCAAGCTGCGATTGCGTGTGGACGACGTAAGCGAAACGGAGGTTAACTGCACTGTTGTGGTCGGGGGTCGCCTGAGTGCACGCAAAGGCGTTAACAAACTAGGAGGCGGTTTGGCCGCGCCCGCATTAACGGAAAAAGACCTTAACGATATCCGTGCAATGCCCGATATTAAGCCAGATTTTGTTGCCGTATCATTTGTCTCAAGCGCCGCCGATATCCAAGAAGCGCGACAGCTGTTGGCAGACCAAAATATTCACCCTGCCATTATTGCGAAAATAGAGCGTGCAGAAGTGGTCGCCGATACAGAGCTACTCAATAGCATTATCGATGCCAGCGACGGCGTCATGGTCGCTCGTGGGGACCTGGGCGTCGAAGTGGGTGACGCCCAACTCATCGGCATCCAGAAGAATTTAATTTCTACGACCCGGAAACGCGATCGAATGGTCATCACCGCGACGCAGATGATGGAGTCGATGATCAGCAATTCTATGCCCACGCGCGCAGAGGTATTTGACGTTGCCAATGCCGTACTCGACGGCACTGATGCCGTGATGCTATCCGCCGAAACCGCCGTGGGTGCGTTTCCAGTAGAGGTGGTTTCAGCAATGGCCGACGCCGCATTAGGGGCTGAGCAACACCCGGTAGCACGCACCTCTCGATACCGGGCGGACAGAGAATTTAGCAGTCCTCAGGAGGCCATTGCGTTATCCGCAATGTATGGCGCTAATCATTTCCCTGATGTCCGCGGTCTCGCCTGCCTCACCGAACGGGGCACCACGCCGACAATGATGTCTCGATTGAGCTCTGGCTTGCCCATTTTCGCCTTGAGCCGCAGGCCTGATACCCTACAACGACTGGCACTGTGCCGCGGCGTCATCCCATTATTTTTTGATTTTGCCGCTTTTTCACCTGAGGATCTCGAGGCACGGACCGTTGAGTTTTTGGTCGACGGTGGCTTTCTCTCCCGGGGAGACTTCATCCTAATGACCATGGGAAGCGCACGCGGTGAAGCCGGTAAAACCGATCTAATGAAGATTTTACCCGTCAAATAACCTCAAATTACCTAAATACAGTGCCTAAACGGACAAAAAAGCACCTGCGCGGGTGCTACAGAGTGCTACACTGCAGAGGCTGGTAAAATCCAGCACGTTCGTGATTGCGCCATGATTGGAGTCTTCGGTCTGCAAATTGGTACGCTACGAACATAACAGTCCGCAAGGGCACGTAAGAAATCATTAATGAAGGTAGTAGAAAACATGTCAACAGTAACGGGTACCGTGAAGTGGTTCAATGAGACCAAAGGCTATGGATTTATCGCACAAGAAGACGGGCCGGATGTCTTTGTACACTTCAGCGCTATTCAAGGTGACGGATTCAAGACCCTGACCGACGGCCAGAAGGTTGAGTTCACTGTCACAGACGGCCAAAAAGGCCCTCAAGCGGAAAACGTCAACCCGCAGTAGGCTCTTCGCCGGAAACATGCTTTCCGGCTACGTTACTCCCCCTCACCTGCACCATGTCATCTCAATGGCCAGCAGGCGGTAGACAGGCATATCTTGCTTAAGGGCGTAACAGTCTCACAGTCAGCGGCGTCATGACATCGCGACAACAACTAAAAAGGGGCCCTTAGGCCCCTTTTTCTTTTTCTGCTCATGAGTCGTCTGCGATCAGAAAATATCTTTCTGCAGCTCAATCTGACGTTGTTCCTCACTCGCAATGTACTTAATCCACTGCTTCGAATACTTTTCAGACCGCTCGTCCTTTCCAGCATCTCGGAACGCGCGCCTCGCTTTGTTGTATTCACCCAAATTAAAGTAGGACATACCAAGCACCAACCTCGCTTGGTCAGGACGCTTCACGCCGCCGCGCTTCAAGCCCTTCTGCACTGACTCGGCGGCCTTTGCAAATTGGTCACCGTCCAGGTAGACATTGCCCAGGCGCACGTATAACTCTCCCTCATCTGACTTTGCTGCCGCTTTCTCCATCATGGGAATCGATTTCTCAACTTCTCTCGCCTGCGCCCAAGCGCTACCGGCGAGCTCATAGTTCTTGGATTTCTCCTCCACAAGCTCTTCATCTAAGCCTTTCTGAATCACTGAACCCGCGTAATAAGGCGCCTCTGCGTTCAGGTACAGGTAGGCCATCGTCACGAGCTCGCTACTGCGGTCCAAAAACCCTTGCTCGTAAGCCGCTTCCATCAAAGCCAGCTGACGGGTTTCGTCTTTTTTCTCACCATACAGGTGCGACGCCTGCACCCAATACTGCTTCTTCGGGTAATAAATAATCAGCGTATTCAACACGTCCAACGCCGAGTCGAAGTCTTCCTTATCGAAGTACAGGAACCTCGCTAAGTTGTACCACTGCTCTTTAGGCAACTTACCCTCGCCTTCATGCATAGCAATGGCAGTCTCTACATTCTGGAGGGCCGCGTTGTAATTTTTGACTTGGTAATAACCCTGTGCCAGCAGTACATAAGCGCCGGCATTGGGTTTCTCGTTCAAGTTGAACCATACGAGTAATGCATCAATGCCTTGCTGCCACTTCTCTTGCACAAAATACAGCTGAGCAATCGTAAACCGGGTGTTAATCTCCATTGCCAGTGGGATGTCAGGTTGCGCAATCACAAGCTCGTAGTAGCGCAATGAGCCCTGATAATCTTCCTTAGAGTAGCTGAGGAAAGCCTGCAAATTATAGACGTTGGCCAACTCATAGCTATTGAGTGCGCGTTTGCCCTCTTCGGAGATCATGTCGTCTAGAATCTCTTTTGCACCGACATAATTTTTCTCTTCAGCCAGTACTTGCGCCTCTGCTAGCCGCTCGTAAACCTTATTGCGCAGCGCCGGTGTACGGCGCGTTTCACGCGTATCCTTTTTTTCTTCTTGGGCAAAAGCCTGTGGAATCAGCGACAACGAGGGTGTCGTACGATCGATTAATACTGTGGCAAACATCGCCAATGTCACTAGGACTGTCAGTCGACAAAACGAAAAAAATGTCATGGCTGCGCCTTTCAACTTAGTTTTCCAGCTCGTAAGTGAATTTATTCTGTACACCCGCCACTTCAATGGGCTCGCCGTCTACTACTCGTGGCTTGTACTTAAACTTTGTCGATGCCTTAACGGAAGCCCCCTCAAAAATACCTTTAGGTGAGCAATCCACCGCGAAAGGGTCTCGAATTGAGCCCGTCTTCGTGACGGTATATTCGACGATACAGTACCCGGAAATACCGCGGGTCTGTGCGCGTCGAGGATAAATAGGCGCCACTTTCACAATGGGGAGATACTCACCATCACCCGAGGACATCCCTGATGCATTGAGATTGAGGTTGATACCGGTGACAGGGGCTGTATTGGCCACATTCATATCTAGCTGAGTATCAAACTGGATCGGCTCAAGATCGGGTGGGGGCTCCTCTGGATCCTCCACTTTCTCTGGCTTCACTTCTTTCAAATTGGTTTCGATTGTCTTATCCGGCACGACGATATCAGCGATCTTGCGGGCCTTTGAATCGTCCTGCTCATAATCACGATCAATTAACTTAAACATGATTAAGAAGAGCGCAATAGCAACCGGCACCGCAAGAGCGGCACTCAGGGCGACACGAGCAGAACTACCCATAACGATTAAGCCTCTTCATCCGTGGAGATACAGGGCGGCGCAGTAAGAATAGGCCGCACAATATCAATCAGATCTTCTACCACGTAGGCCGGCGTCTCCCTATCCACCTGCACGACAATATTAGCCTGAGGTGCCTCTTTCTTCGCGGCCTCCGCAGTGCGCATCACGCGATCTAATGGAACCTTATTCTTGTTATAAAAAATATCGCCGTTACCATCAACCGCAAAAATAATGGTTCCCCGCTCGCAAGCTTCCATTGTAGAGGCCTGCGGCTTCAACAGCTCAACGCCGGGCTCCTTAACGAACGAGGAGGTCACGATGAAGAAAATCAGCATAATGAAAACGACGTCGAGCATTGGCGTCAAATCAATTTGACTGCCTCCTTCATCGGCTCCTGGCCTCGCCTGATCACGCATACCCATAACTTTATTCCTTAACGATCAGAGGCCCAGTTAACAGCCCCAACCCCAGATTCTCGGGCGGCATCTGCCACGTCAATCACAATCCCTGCTTCGGCACCTTTCTCTACTTTGATCGTAACAGGCGCCTCGGGATCTTCCGCTAGTAAGCGCTGTATATTCGCCCGCACGGCGCGAATATCGACTCGCCGATTCTCCATCCAAATCTGATTATCCGCCGCGACCTCCACAACAATACTCGTGGAATCCTCTGGGTTATCGGGTTGGTTCTTATCGGGACGGTTCACTTCAACCCCCGCTTCCTTAATAAACGAGGCAACCACGATGAAGAAGATCAACATGATAAACACGACGTCCAGCATCGGTGTCAGATCAATTTCTGCGCCGTCCTGTTCCTTTTGCTTGGCGATTTTCCGCATAACTTCCTCGATCCAGCGAGAGGATCAGTGATCCGACGTCAATTGATCTGTGAGGAGCTGTTGCTCCCGATTAGTGATGCGTTGCAAGTAGGTGTTAGCGAATAATCCAGACAACGCGGCCACCATGCCTGCCATCGTCGGAATCGTTGATCGCTCTACACCGCCCGCCATGGACTTTGCATCACCACCACCGGTCACTGCCATCACGTTAAAGACTTCGATCATGCCCGTTACAGTGCCCAACAATCCAAGCAGTGGGCACAATGCGACGCACGTGGCAATCACATTCATATTGTCGTTAATTAGCTCGCGACTCTCAGACAGCAAACGCTCCCGGATCTTTTTAGCGTTCCATGATTTTCGCTCATCCCGTCCTTCCCAATTTGCCAGCACCGCAGCACGGTCCTGCTTCCAGACAGAAGCGAAATACCAGGCTCGCTCAAAAATCAGCGTCCACATAAACAACACTAGTATGGCAATCAGCCACAACACGTCCCCGCCCTTTTCCATAAAGGCAAGAATGATCTCGAAGATACCCATGAGCCGCTAGCCTCCCCGAGAAATCAGTTGTGCGCTCGCTCGGAATGCTCCGCCACAATGCCCGTAGCTTGCTCGTTCAGCACATGAATAATGCGCTGCGAACGCCCATTCACCACTGTGTGCAGCAATACCGTCGGTATCGCAACCAGCAGACCCAACACCGTCGTTACCAATGCGGAAGAGATACCACCGGCCATCGCCTTGGGGTCGCCCGCACCAAAGATAGTGATCGCCTGGAACGTAATGATCATACCTGTCACGGTACCTAGCAGTCCCATTAGCGGCGCCACCGCGGCAATTATTTTCAGCAGCGTGAGGCCTTGCTCGAGTTTTGGCGTTTCACTCAGTACTGCCTCAGCCATTTTCAACTCAAGTGTTTCGGGGTCCATGTTGGGATTATCTTCGTGGACCTTTAAGACTCGTCCCAAAGGATTATCGGCACGTGCCGACGTCGATTTGAGCTGAGAAGACACTTTACCGCCCACAGAAGTCAGGACGATCAATCGGAATATGGCAAGGATAAAGGCAAAGGTTCCCACTGCCGTAATGGCGTAACCAACATATCCGCCCTGGTGCCACCGCTCAGAAATAGTGGGACTATCGATAATGGCTGCCAAGAAAGAGCCGCCGGTAGGACCAGTCGGGTCAATACCAAATTGCGATAACCCGGATTGCGCCGACGCTAAGTCTTGCGCCTGCCCGTTGAAACCACCACCGGGCTGCCGAGGCAACTCAGATAATTGATCAACGTTAAAGGAGAGATAATTACCGTCAGTGTCGATAATATTAAAGGCGCCAACACGCACGACCTCTCGCTCGCTCAGCTCACCCGACGGTGTCGCGACCTTAGCGGTATAGCGGCTGATCTCACCTTGCTCACGAATCTCTCGCAACAGCTCGAACCACACTTTCTCAATCTCATCGATACGCGGCAGCTGATCTGACCCGGACATCTTGGCGATCAGCCCCTTTAAGAACCCTTCACGCCCCGGATACTCAGAACTCACCAGAGAGACCTCAACGTTAGACGCTAAATCGCCCGACGCCGCTGTTAAATGACCAAACAGTTCAGACAAGGTGCCCAATCGCTCTTTCAGCTGCTCTTGCTTGGCGGCAATCAGCAGCTCATTTTCCTCAAACTTTTTCTCTAATCGCGCAGACCGCCGCTCTTCCCGCAAGCGCTCGTCTTCGGCACGCTTTAGTGCCGCAGCTTGGTTGGCTTTGTCGCTGGAGAAGCGCTGTTCGCGCGCTTGATTTTCTGCCGAAGCTCGTGCCTGCCCTCGCTCTACTAACTCGAGAAGCTGGTCGAGATTTTCAGCAGCAATTTCCTGCGGAGTAGGGGGTGGCGGCGCCTCGACTTCTGCCTCAGCCTCTTGGCCGAGCGTGAAGGGCGTAAATAGCGCGCTTGCCAGCGCCAGAGCAGATACTTTCAGAAATTGAGAACGCATTTCAGTTCGCCTCCGGGGCTGATACGGGCATATTCAATAATTCGATCGTCGCCTGCTTCTTCGCAATACGAACGCCTTTACGAACCGCTGCAGCATAATCACCGGAAGATAACTCCTCCCAAGTTTTCGTCTCTCGGTTCCAGGCACCTGTCTCGGCGCCATCTGTACTCTGATACACCAGCGCCACGCGGCCAATACGCAAGATGTCGACTTCGCGCTCTGCACCGTTGAGATCAATCGAGTCGCTGTAAGACTCAATACCGCGCCCGTATTGCAATTCGATCGAGTAGAGCTCTAACACTTGACGATACGCCTCGGCAGAGGTGACGTCAGAGCGATCCATATTGGCCCGAACGGCTTCGATATTACCCAAGCGGGTATCGAGGTCGAAAGGCATATCGAATTGGATAAACTGCTCGAGTCCGTCAAGCATCCGCGTCACCAATGGCGGAATCTGGCGCTGAATGACTGACGCTTCGGAAATAGAGGCGTCAATATCGGTGATGCGCTTCTCTTGGTTGGCAATCTGGCGCTCCAAACGGGCGTTGTAGACCTTGAGGCCATCTACCTGCTTCATGACCGTTTTGTAATCGGACAACAGGCTAGCTGTCTCATCCGCCAATCGGTCAATTTTAGCCTGGGAAGCCTTGGCCGCCACTGCACGTTCCTTGCCCACCTCGACGATGGGGTCGATGGACTGCGCGCCGGCCAGCGACGCACTACCGCCGACACAAATTGCCAACAGTAAACTTTTAAGTCGAGTCGTAGTCATGGGATCGATACTTCCTCTCAAAGCAGAATCTGGAAAGTGTCAGCCGAAGCCAACCCTTGTTTGAAGCTAATTTAGTGACGCAGTTATTTGTATAATATCGCGTCTGCCTACATCGGGGGGGGGAATTTAACCTGTCCGTTTCGCCAACGCAAATTATTTGCCAACAGCCCCTATCGTGCAGCAGTGTCATGCGGCGGCGCTAACTCAACAATTGTGAAGGCATGACTATTGCCATCTGCAACGTCATAAGCAGTTTGCGCGATCTCGCGCCACTGCGCTAAAAGATCAAGATCAAATACTACGTCGCCATCAACCGCACCATGAACCCGCGTTAAAACCACTTTATCGGCTCTCGGTAATGCCAGTCGGTATATTTCAGCGCCTCCCACTACCATAGCCGCGTCAGCGCCATCAATGAGGGCCTGATCGAATGCGCGCTCCAAGGCGTCTGAAATGTTATGACAGGTTGTCACGCCGTCATGGTGCCAACTCGGGTCCCGAGTGACCACAATATTGGATCGGCCAGGCAGCGGAAAACCGACGCTATCAAACGTTTTGCGCCCCATAATGATAGGTCGCCCCAATGTTGTCCGCTTAAAATGGCGCAAATCATCGGGTAAATCCCACGGTAACGCGTCTCCCCGTCCGATCACGCCATTTTCAGCCGCCGCGAGCACCAAGACCACGGGAATATCGTTATCTTCACGAGATCCTGTCATCAGATCGCCACCGGTGCCGGTATATTCGGCGCGGGGTCATAGCCCACGAGCTCAAAATCGTCAAAGTGGTACCCATAAATAGACTCTGGGCGGCGCAAAATGTGCAATGACGGGCAAACCCCAGGCACGCGATCAAGCTGCGTCGCTACCTGCTCACTGTGATTGCTGTAGAGATGAGCGTCGCCCAGCGTAATCACCACCTCTCCCGGTATTAAGTCACATTGCTGTGACAACATGTGAGTCAGCAACGCCACCGACGCAATATTGAAAGGTAGCCCTAAAAACGCATCGCTTGAGCGAATATAGAGCTGCGCAGAGAGTGTTTTGTTGGCGACATAGAATTGATAGAGAAGATGGCAAGGCGGTAGCGCCATTTTACCGGCTCGAACATTATCCTGTGGGCTGATCGTCTCGTCAGGCAAATATTCGACGTTCCAAGCGTGAAACAAGATGCGGCGGCTGTCAGGCCGATGCAGCAGACAATCCACCACGTAGTCGATTTGATTAATACTACCGCCGTCGCGGGTAGGCCATGCATGCCACTGCGCGCCGTAGAGCGGTCCAAGCTCCCCGTCCTCGGTTGCCCACTCATCCCAAATACGCACGCCATTTTCGCGCAGCCACTGCGTGTTAGTGTCGCCGCTCAGAAACCAAATCAGTTCGTTCACGACACTTTTAAAATGCACTTTTTTGGTGGTGAGAAGCGGGAAGCCCCGCGTAAGATCAAAGCGAAGCTGACGACCAAACACGGACCGAGTGCCCGTGCCGGTGCGATCGCCACGATCAATCCCGTGATCGCGAATATCGTTTAATAAGTCAAGATACGCCTGCATGCTATCCTCATCGATGGGTCGGCCGATAAGCCCGATAGAGTAACCAGAAGCCTGCCATCAACATTGGCACACACAATAACTGGCCTCGCGTCATCCAGCCCATGGCATCAAAGCCAATATGGGCGTCCGGCTCGCGGAAAAACTCCGCTAAAAATCGAAACAGGCCATAGCCCATCAAAAAAACACCGGATACGGCCCACTTGGGCCGCGACTGTTTACTAAACCATAAGAGCAGGAAGAATAAGAGACAACCCTCCAGTGCAAACTGGTAGAGCTGCGACGGGTGTCGCGCCAAAGCCAGTGGATCCCGAGGAAAAACCATCGCCCAGGGAATGTCAGCACTTCTGCCCCATAGCTCCTGCCCAATAAAATTACCCAATCGACCTAAAGCGAGGCCAACGGGTGCTAGAGGGGCAACAAAGTCCAGCAGCCTCCCTGCCTCAATGTGGTGCTGTCTCGCAAATAGTGTCATCGCCACCAGTACACCCAAGAAACCACCGTGAAAAGCCATGCCGCCTTCCCAGACCCTAAACAGCCAAAGCGGATCGTCCATAAGACGATCGAATCCGTAAAAAAGGCTATAGCCCAGCCTTCCTCCAATCACGATGCCGACCGCCGCATAAAAAATGAGGTCATCGACTTGATGTCGCTGAAGCGGTGCATGGGGCTGTGCCGCTCGATGACGCGCCAACCACCACGCAAAGCCGAGGCCGCAGAGATACGTCAGGCCATACCAATGAATGGTAATCGGGCCCAACGCGATCGCAACGGGGTCAATATTGGGATAGGGCACCACTTAATCGTCACCACGGCGTCTGAGAAAAATATCGAGCCCTCGCTGACTCAGTGCCGAGTCTAATGCTGCCATCACTTCCTGAGCTGACCTGAGGGGCAACAACGTGGCCATCAGATCAGCCAGCTCAAGCGCACTGAAGGCACTTAAAACACGCTTCACTAAGGACAAGCTTCCCGCGTTCATTGACAGCTGATCGAACCCCATCGCAACCAATAATGGCGCAGCGCGAGGGTCACCCGCCAACTCACCGCAAATGCTGACCGATTTTTTCTCACTATGCGCGGCTTTGATGATGTGGGCGAATGCTGCCAGCACTGCCGGATGCAGCGCTTGGTAAAGGGCTGCAACGCGGGCATTACCGCGGTCGACCGCCAATAAGTATTGCGTCAGGTCATTAGAGCCCACTGATAAAAAGTCGGCCTCTTGTGCCAGCGGCCCCGCCAAGTAGACCGCGGCAGGCACCTCGATCATGACGCCAATGGCGGGCAGAGATGCGGTAAAACCCTCACTGATTACTTCATCGTGACATCGGCCAATCAACGCCCGTGCAGAACGAAGCTCGTCAATTGCAGTCACCATAGGTAATAAAATGCGCAAATTATCGAGGCCCTCGTTAGCCTTCAGCATGGCGCGCACCTGTGTCAGAAAGATTTCGGGATGATCCAGCGTCACGCGAATCCCACGCCAACCCAAAAAGGGGTTTGATTCTTCAATAGGAAAGTACGGCAAGGCTTTATCGCCACCGATATCGAGTGTCCGCATCGTCACAGGTGCAGGATGAAACGCCTCTAACTGCTCGCGATACAGCTGACGCTGCTCCTCCTCACTCGGGAATCGATCGCGTAATAGAAAGCTGACTTCGGTTCGGTAAAGACCCACCCCCTCAGCCCCGAACTCCCGCGCCCTTTGTATATCGGCAGCGACACCCGTATTGACCCAGAGGGGGATAATTTTGCCATCTGAGGTTTGCGCAGGCTGTGACGCCAATGGCGTGAGCTCCTCAAATAGCGCCTCGTCCTCTGCGAGCAGTGCTTCAAAGCGCGCTAACAAGTCGTTATGGGGATTCACATAGATTCGGCCGTTGTAACCGTCGACCACAAGGCGCTGATCAGGAAGTCGCTTGAGCGGCAAATCCTCCACACCCACCACCGCGGGAATACCCATGGCTCTTGCCAAAATCGCGGTATGGCTATTGGCACTTCCTCGCATCGATACAATGCCGGCGAGCCGCTCCCTGGGAATCTCGCCCAGCGTGGCAGCGGTTAACTCCTCTGCCACTAGAATAGTGGAGGCAGGATAATCCACCTCCTGGCGACTGGCGTCCTGTAGATAACTCAGCACACGAGTCCCTAAGTCACGGACATCAACTGCCCGCTCACGGAGGTAAGAGTGATCTAAACGCTCAAAATGTCGGATATGACGCAACATAACCTGACTCAATGCGCCCTGCGCCCACTCGCCGGCTTTAATCAGGGCGGCGACCTCACTTCCCAAAACCGAATCATCAAGAATGCTGAGGTAGACACCAAATAACGCATGGTCCTCCGGTCCCAGCTCTGTGACTAAGTTGTCCGCCACTTGCTGTATATCGCTGCGAACACTGGCGAGTGCCTCACGAAAAGCCCGTAATTCGGCAACCCGATCGTCTGCTTTACGCGACGCCACCGTCTGCAAATCAGCTACTGGCGAAATCCAAGCCGCTGTGCCAATGCCAATGCCTGCGCAAGCGGCAACGCCCGAGAGCCTCGCCGCGCTCTCGGTAACGGCAGCCACTGCCACCGTCTGTCCAATAGCGCCCGCTAGCTCCGCATGGGCAATCACCCCAGCGAGCTGGGCGGAAACGGTAACCAGAAAGGCTTCTTCATCCTCAGAAAACCGACGATGATCACCCTGCTGCACCACCAATACGCCTAAAAGATCCCGCTGATGGATAATGGGGGCGCCTAAAAACGCGTTAAACGGCTCCTCGCCTAAACCATCTACCAGCTGAAATTGAGGGTGAGCAATCGCATTGTCCAGGTTGAGCGGCTCCTCGCGTGTCGCAACCCAGCCCACCAACCCTTCATCGAAGCCCAATCCAAACTGCCCTACTTTGTCCGAGTTAAGGCCCTCAGTGGCCCGAAATATCAACTTCTGACTCGCCTTATCGCGCAAATAAATCGTACAGACATCAGTCCGCATCGCCGCTCTAACCTGAGCCACAATCAGATTTAACGCGTCCTCAAGCGAGTCAGCATCGTTAACATCCTGAATGAGCCGGCGCAGCAGTTCGAGCATCAACGACCCCCGCGACGTCTACGAGCGTGTTTGCGCTGCGGACTGAGCCGACCCACTAGTTGCGTGAGCGCCTGCCGGTAAACGGCCTGCTTAAAGTCCACCACAGCTGAAATGGGATACCAATAAGTCACCCAGCGCCAGTGATCAAATTCTGGGGTGTCATCCGTATCCAGCCTGATCTCGCTCTCGGGTGCCGTTAATCTCATCAAAAACCAAACCTGTTTCTGGCCGATGCAAACGGGATCTTCAGAGTGGCGAATAAACCGCTTAGGTAGTCGATAATGCAACCAGCTCTGGGTTCGTCCTAATACTTTTACCATGTCTGGCTTGAGCCCGACCTCTTCCTCCAGCTCGCGGTGCATTGCGCCCTCTGGCGTTTCTCCTCGATGAATCCCACCTTGTGGAAATTGCCACGAATCCCTGCCATTGACCCGGCGCCCCCAGAGCACTTGGTCATCTTGATTACAAATGACAATGCCGACATTAGGCCGAAAGCCGTCTTTGTCGATCACTCTGTCGCTGTCTACTTCTGAATTCAAGATCCGATACCGAGTCGTTGCACATGAGTTGAGCCAAACGGGATTGTGACGCAGGCCCCCAGTCCGTATTCTTCCACACATCCTCTGTCAACGGGACTCACCGACGAGGTCTTATTTTTTTGGGAGCAACCGAGCAACGCCATGGCCCTCGCTATCTTTGACCTCGATAATACGTTACTCGCCGGCGACTCTGACCATCGGTGGGGGGAGTTCTTAGTCGAAAAAGGCTTGGTAGACGCGGCAAACTTTGCGCGCGCTAACGACCGGTTTTACGAGGATTATCAAGCTGGCAGCCTCGATATGGCGGCCTACCTACAATTTGTACTCGCTCCCCTCACGGGCAAAAGCAGGGCATCCGTGCGCGCGTTACAGCGGCAATTTATGGCTGAATGTATCGAACCCATGCTATTGGACAAGGCGTTTGCGCTTATTGACCATCATCGCGTAGCCGGTGACCAACTGTTGCTCATGACCGCCACGCACAGCGTCGTCGCCGAACCAGTCGCCGCACGCCTTGGCTTTCAGCACTGGTTGGGTAGCGCCGTCGGCATGATTGACGGCTGCTACACGGGAAAACCAGAGGGACAACCCTGCTTCCAAGCCGGCAAAGTCGCACACCTTTCCGCTTGGCGCAGCCGCCATACTGATGCAAGCGGTGATGAGGACACGTGGTTTTACTCCGACTCTCACAACGACTTACCCCTGCTTAGTGAGGTCGGCCATCCCGTTGCGGTAGACCCAGACCCCTTGCTGGCAGCGCATGCGGAGCGCCAAGGCTGGACGGTGCTCTCACTGCGCCCCTAAACCTGGGCAGCACAAACTAGGGAGTCTCTGCCGCTACAGCGGACGCATAGCCGCCCGCATTCAGGAGGGCGTTAAGCTGATGCGGTTCTTCTGGCTGCAAGCGATAAAACCATCCGGCACCATAGGGGTCTTCATTAATGCGCTCGGGGGTATCGGCTAATTCATCGTTAACAGCGAGCACCGTGCCCGCTATCGGTGCATAAATATCGGACGCTGCTTTAACCGACTCGACGATGCCTGTGAACCCCGCGGTCAAAACGACGGCTCCCACCGCGGGTAGCTCGACGTACATGACATCCCCCAACGCCTGCTGGGCATGGTCAGTAATGCCGACCGTCACAGAGCCATCCGCTTCCAACCGGGCCCACTCATGGGTGGCCGCATAATGAAGGTTGATTGGATTCTGAGACATGACGACCTCCTCACTCAATAACGATGAAACACATGCTTTGGCAGACTCAAACGAGCAAGACATGAATCGCAAGCAGCCTGTTTTTGAAGGCAAGTGACCCGCGCAATAGCTTTTGTGCCCGTCAGGTCAATTAATGGCTTGCCGCATAAACCATCGCTTGAGCCAACGCTGGCGCTCAACAACATTGAGACCGACATTCCGCAGTATCACAGCGACAGGATGGAGGCTGCCAAAGCCGCGCTTAAATCCTTCCATCGCCGCCATCATGGCAAGATTTTCCGACTTACGTTGCCGTTGGTAACGTTTCAGCGAAACGGCGCTAGCAACAGTGAGACCACTAGCACAGCCCGCCAACAGTTCCTGCGCCAAAATGCGCACATCGGACAGCCCGAGGTTGATGCCTTGTCCAGCCAATGGATGAATGCTGTGTGCCGCATCAGCGACCAATACGAGCGCCTCATCTACGTAATCGATCGCGTGACTTTGTCTCAGTGGAAAACTCAGGCGCGCCCCCACCGCCTCTGCCTGGGGCGCTAATGGCCCCAACGCACAATTTAAAGCGTGAACAAAGGCAGTATCTGACAGTGCTGCAACCTCCGCATGATCCCGCTCATCTAGCGACCAAACCAGTGCTACTTTCGCAGGGTCGGGCAGTGGCAGTAACGCCAACGGACCGCTGTTCAGAAATGCTTGCCAGCACGTCTGTTGATGCGGCGACGATAGCGCAACCGTGCCAACAATCGCACTCTGATGGTAGTCCCAGTCTCGCGTGGGAAGCGCTGTCAGCTGACGTACTTTTGAACGTGCCCCGTCAGCCGCAACAACGAGTTGCACAGAGAAGCATTGCTCACCCGCACAATGAACAGACCAACCGTCCGATCTGCGGGCCATGGATTCCAGTGCACTGTGCCAACGAAGCTCCACACGGCTGCAAGCCTCAACACACTCTATCAACGCCTGCACCGTTTGTCGGTTCTCGACAATGTGCCCGAGGTAGGATGTGCCGATGTCAGCTGCATTAAAAGTGATTCGACCAGTACCGTCGGCATCCCAAACACACATGCTCTCGTAAGGCGCCGTCCGCTCATTAGGGATCTTCTGCCATACCCCGAGCGACTCAAGAAAATGGATGGAAGTGGGTGTCAATGCGCTGACCCTAAGATCCCAGTCGTCTAATGCAACGCCCTCATTGACTGGCTTTGGACGATCAGCGCCATCGATTACCACGACATTCAAATCACTTTTACTCAACGCAATCGCTAAAGACAGTCCGGCAATGCCGGCGCCAACGATCAGCACGTCCGCGTTACGCTCACTGTGGCGCTCAGGCATAGCGCCGGCCTGTTCCAACACTGGCGACTTGTTGCCGGACTGCTGGCAGTAAATCTAAGAGGGCAAGTGATGCATCTCGGGGGACATCCAATAGCGGCCCGCGGCGGTTAAAAAGGGTCGCCAACGCATCGGTACTGTCGACGACAAAGCGCTGCTCAAGGGACACTTGATCGAGATAGGTTTTCAAACTCTGCACACAGCCAATGGGAGCCGAGTGCTGCTGCGCATCGGCGATTGCTTGTGCTAGCAGGCCGGCCTCCCGCAGGGAGAGATTTAGCCCTTGGCCCGCGACGGGGTGCAGCGTGTGTGCAGCGTTACCAACCAAGAGAAAGCCCGAGCGGAACTGCTCTGACGCCGATAACCGCACCAATGGCCACTGGCTGCGACGCCCAATGGCCTTAACGCGCCCTAACCGCCAACCAAATGCATCCTGAAAGTGATTTCTAAAAGCCTCATCGTCCAGATCGCCAAGCGTTGTTGCTGCGCTATTGGACACCGACCACACCACGTTATAACGCTGATCGGCATGGCTAATTGTCGGCAAGGGCAGCACGGCTAATGGACCATTTTCGGTAAAACGCTCAAAAGCGCGACCACTTTGTTGCCCTGGAAAACGCGCATTGAATACCAATGCAGTATTAGGGGTCGGTCGCTCCAAGACGCGGATACCCAACTGGGCAAACCAATCAGGCGCTACACCTGCAGCCAGCAAGACAAGGTCAGCGGTAATCACCTCACCTTCTTCTGTCTCAATCGCCGGTGCACCTGCCTCAGTTCGAAGGCCACTGCACCGGACCGGGGATCGAATAGTGATATCCAATTGCTGAGCACGAGCCAGCAATTGCTGACCGAGCTCATGATTCTCCACGACATAGCCCAAAGCTGAGACATCAAGTTCGCTTGCCGTCATCACCGTGCTACCAAAATGGCCACGATGAGAGACATGGATATCGCGTATTGCGCCTGCGGCGGGGCACAGGTCTGACCAAACGCTCCAAGACTCCAGTAATGACACAGAGTGTAAATTGAGCGCCGATCCGCGCGTATCGAGTGGATTAGGAGAGCCCGAACGAAAGGGACTAGCCTCCAGCAAGACAATGTCTACATCTGGATTCCTACAGGCGATCGCAATGGCAAAAGAGAGCCCCGCTAGCCCCCCGCCGAGAATCAGTACCTGCGAATGCGAGGTCATGGCGCTGCTGACATGAGCGCTTCAATCTCATCGGCATTGGTCGGCACGTCTCCAGTTAATACGTCGCACCCTGTCTCGGTGACCGCCACATCATCCTCTATTCGCACCCCGATGCCGCGCCACCGCTTGGCGACGCGCGTATTATCCGGCGCGACATAAATACCAGGCTCGATGGTCATAACCATGCCCACCTCTAACTGCCGCCAGCGACCATCTACGCGATAATCCCCCACGTCGTGAACATCCAGACCCAACCAATGGCCGGCACGGTGCATATAAAAATCGCGATAGGCCTCCGATTTGATCAAATCGCGCTCCTTACCTTTCAGTAACCCCAACTTGATCAATCCGCGAGTAATCACTCTCACGGTGGCGTCATGTGGCTGATTCCACGTGTTGCCGGGTTTCACCTTGGCAATCGCAGCGTGTTGCGCCGCTAAAACCAGGTCATAGAGGGCCCGTTGCTCTGGGGAAAACTGTCCGCTGACGGGAAATGTGCGGGTAATATCAGCTGCATAACCCTCGTACTCACAGCCGGCGTCAATGAGCACCAAATCACCAGCGCGCATGCGCGCGTTATTTTCGGTGTAATGCAACACGCAGGCGTTAGCGCCTGAACCCACAATCGAGTTATAAGCGGGAAAGCGCGCGCCATGCTCCGCAAAAGTGTGTTGGATAGACGCTTCAAGATGATATTCGTATCGTCCCGCACGACACTCGCGCATTGCACGGATATGCGCTTCGGCGCTGATCTCACCCGCTTTGCGCATTACACGCAGTTCAGCAGCGGACTTGATTAAGCGCTGTTCATGAAGGAGGAACGCCAAATCAGTAAAATCGGCAGGGGGTGCTGCGCCGGTCCGCACAAGACGTCGAATCTGGTTCACCCAACCCATCACCCGCTGATCAAAATGATCGTCATGGCCCATTGAGTAGTAAATCCGATGCGTTCCCTCCATGAGACCGGGAAGAATCTCATCGAGGTCATCAATAGGGAAAGCGTCATCCAGCCCCAAGTAGGCAATAGCGCCCTCCGGGCCTAATCGATAACCATTCCAGAGTTCCATATCTGGGTCGCGCTCGCGACAAAATAGGATCATCTGACCCTGTCGGCGACCGGGCAGGAGCACCAGCACCGCATCAGGCTCCTCGAACCCCGTCAAATAAAAGAGATCGCTATTCTGCCGAAACGGATATTCAGTATCTCGACTGCGAGTCACCTCCCGTGCACCAGGTATGATCGCGATACTGTTTTTATCCATCATGGACATCAGTTTTTTACGACGACGAGTAAACTCAGCTTTGGTGATCTTCAAGATCAGCCTCCTGTAGCGCTTGTGCTTCTATGACCGTGTTAATGGCGGCAAACCGTAAATATTCGATGATGTCATCGAGTTGACGCTCTGCCGTCTCAGAATCAGACTCCGCAGGGTCCACTTGTGAGATGGCAGCGATATCTTTCAACGCCTCAGCCGTTAGGCCCGCAACGGGTTCGCCCGCTGCTTCGCGAATCGTGATCCCCTGAGTGAAACCAGATAAAAATCCCGTGCTCCACTCAGAAACGGATAATAAGCGTTCCTCTAAGGCATCCTCATCGGGCGGCAACATCGGTTGGAATGTGTAATCAGCGTCCTCGATAGCGGATAAGGTCGCGAGACTCAACCGGGATATAAATTCGACTAGCTCACCCGTTAACTCGATCGCCAGTGCTTTTTCCAATGCCGCCACGGTCGACGAAAAATGTTGATCTGTGCGAGGGCTAAATCCCGCGGCAAGTAAACCCACCATACCGCCATGAAGCGCAGATGGATTGATGGTGAGGCCCGCATTGAAAAGGCTGTCTGCCGCCTCTTCCCAATGAGGCATATCTTCGAATGCGCCCAGTGCGTCGAATAACAAAATAGTGCCTTCCCTGATCGTCAGTAAATGAAACCTTATTTATCGCTAATGACGCCACTCTCCTTCCTAACAGAGGCCGCCATCATCTTAGTCGCGCTGCCGTGCATTGACCCAGTGAAACAACGCGCATTATAGTGCTTGCTTCCAACTGACATAGTGTACATGCCGTGGCTGAAAACCTCATACAGGCGCTTGAAACAAAAGTGAATGATCTCATTGAGCTGAGCCGCGAGTTAAACCGAGAAAATCGTGCTTTGAAGTTGCGCACTGCGGAACTGCAAAAAGAGCGTCGAGAGCTATTAGAGCGGCAGCGTCAAGCGAGCGAACACGTTGAAACTTCTCTTGCCCGATTGCGCTCTTTGGATGGGACTGCATGAGCCGCTCTAACACTGTCAGCGTCGATATTCTCGACAAAGAGTATCAAGTCGCTTGCCCCGCTGACGAGGAGTCGGCGCTCGCCACTGCCGCTCGTTACCTCGATCAGCACATGCGGGATATCCGCTCCACAGGCAAGGTCATTGGTTTAGAGCGCGTTGCCATTATGGCGGCGCTGAATATCAGCCACGAGTTGCTGGCGCTGAAGGGTGGCGAGCAGTCCACTCAGAACAGTGAAGAGCAGCAGCGGCTGTCTGCGCTCAATAGCCAGCTCGATGAAGTGCTCTATCAACTGCGCCAGCTCGAGATTAACTGAAGCTGGGAATCCGTTATACTCTCGATGGCCTGTTGTATGCGCCAGACGATTTGTCCTCGAGCCGATAATGCAGTACCCGGAGATCACCTCCGTGGCGGTTGAGCAAGCCTGGTCTAAACCGGGAAGCCTGAAGCCACGCGGTGGTCACCACCTTGAGCCGCAAGGGTTCAAGGGCCTATTCGTCAGCGGTACCACGGGTCATTTTATTATTCACAGGGGTGGCGGAGCCTCGCCACCTGGTTTTGGCTGCCACACCCTCGCTGCGCCAGAGAGTTGCAGCTCAGCACACTCCCCAGTCGGCCGCGGAGCCATCACATGGCTGATATAAAGTCAGATAAAAGCGCGTTACGGCGCGCGCTGCGTAGTGCGCGGGATCGGCTGACTGACGAACAACGGCATCTTGCCTGCCAAAGCGCCCGCAAACATTTAGACAACTGGCGCATCTGGCAATCAGCGCGCGTCATTGCGAGCTACTTACCTCACCAATCAGAATTTGACCCATCCGGGCTACTGGCACACAGGTGCTCCGGATCTCAGGTGGTCTGTCCCAGAGTCGTCGGCACCACACTGCGCTTTCATTTGTGGCAAGAAGGTGATGCAACCGAGACCACAGTAGGTGGCGTGCTTCAACCACTGGCTTCTGCAGAATCCGTCTCGATTGAGAGCATTGATTTGTTTATCACGCCACTGCTGGGTTGCGGGCGCACCGGCATGAGGCTGGGTTATGGGGGAGGGTTTTATGATCGACTCTTTGTCACAGCACGCGGATTCCGGCTAGGGGTCGGCTATGCCCAGCAACACATCGACGATTGGCAAGCAGAAGCCCACGACAAACGCTTAGACGGCTTCTTGAGCGATTCTGCGCTGGTACTCTTTCATGCTGAGCATTAGCTAGGGCACCATAACCGATGGTCGGATGACCCCTTGTCATCGTCCTGCCGCTAGCGGGCTCATTATGTCCCGGGACGACCTAAATACTCACGATACGCCGGATTATCCGTTTCTTCCCAAAACCGATAACCCAATCGAGACAATGCCTTTTTGAGTGCAGGGCGCTTACTCGGGGGGACTTGCATACCCACGAGTATGCGACCGAATGCCGATCCATGGTTTCTGTAATGAAACAAGGAAATACTAAAGTCATTCCCCAGCGCATTGAGGAACTGCAGCAAGCTTCCAGGACGCTCCGGAAACTCCACTCGGAACACTATTTCGTCGGCAATATCTTGAGAAATTCTACCCCCGATCATGTGACGCAGATGCAGCTTAGCGGTCTCGTTGTCCGTCATATCCAACACGCGATACCCCTTGCGCTCCAGTGCTGACTGCAATGCGGATACACCCTCGTCATCCGGTGTCACGGTCAGCCCAACAAATACGCGCGCCTCTCCCGACGTTTCATACCGATAATTAAACTCTGTGATATTACGCTTACCAATCGCGCTACAAAAAGTGCGAAAGGCGCCCGCGCGTTCAGGAATGGTCACGCTCAATATCGCCTCACGACGCTCACCAATTTCGGTGCGCTCAGAGATGTAGCGAAGACGGTCAAAATTGGTATTGGCGCCGCTGACAGTCGCCGCCATCATTTTTCCGGTAATGGCGCGGGTTTCAGCAAACTTTTTCATGCCTGCTACCGCCAATGCACCTGCCGGCTCGGCAATGGCACGCGTGTCTTCGAAGATATCTTTCACCGCGGCGCAGATTTCGTCTGTGGAAACCGTCATCACCTCGTCAACACACTCTCGGATAATCCGAAAAGTTTCCTTGCCCACCTGAGCCACCGCACAGCCGTCTGCAAATAGGCCCACTTCACGTAACGTGACCCGACGTCCTTTGTTGAGTGCGGCCTGTGTACAGGCGGCATCCTCAGGTTCGACACCAATGATCCGCGTATTGGGCCAGGTATAGCGAAGATAAGCGGCCATACCCGCCAGCAAACCGCCGCCGCCGCAGCAAATAAAAACATAATCAAGCGGGCCGGGTGCTTGCCTTACCAGCTCCATCGCCACCGTGCCCTGACCCGCGATCACATCGGGATCATCGAAAGGATGAATAAAAGTAAGGCCCTGTGTGGCCACCAGCTCAGTTGCGCGAACCGCCGCCTCATCAAAGGTGTCACCACAGAGTACGACACGCGCTCCACGAGCACGCACCGCATCAACCTTAATAGCGGGGGTGGTCACTGGCATGACAATGGTCGCTTTGATACTGAGCTTTTGCGCAGCCAGTGCCACACCTTGGGCATGATTGCCGGCGGATGCTGCCACCACGCCGACTTTGCGCGCTGACTCATCGAGCCGACTCATTTTGTTGTAAGCGCCCCGACATTTAAAAGAAAAGACGGGCTGTAGGTCTTCTCTCTTCAGCCAGACCTGATTATTCAATCGCGAAGATAATAGTGGCGCTGCATCTAACGGCGTCTCTCGAGCGACGTCGTAGACCCGAGCGTTTAGTATTTTCTTGATATATGAGTGTGGCATGACGCAACGGCTTCACAGAAAAGCTAACGACTATAAGGGTTTACCACCATCATGGCACGGGCCGTTCTTGGCAAAATGGCCGGTGTCAGCGTCAATCAGACTATTTCAGTGGGCGTAGCGCGCTTGCATGGCATCGAGTGTCATCGGGCGTATTTTTGACGCGTTACCCGCTGCGCCAAATGACTCGTAACGGTCGATGCAAACCGCCTTCATCGCCTCTTGACTGGCCGCCAGATATTTTCGAGGATCAAACTCCGACGGGTGTGTCGTTAAAAATTGTCGAATAGCGCCCGTTGAAGCCAGCCGAAGGTCGGTATCGATATTAACCTTGCGGACCCCGTGCTTGATGCCTTCCACTACCTGCTCAACCGGCACACCATACGTCTCTGGAATCTCACCGCCATTTTCATTGATGATTGCCAGCCAATCTTGCGGCACAGCTGACGACCCGTGCATGACTAAGTGAGTGTTGGGAATACGTGCGTGAATCGCTTTAATCCGATCCATCGCAAGGATATCGCCGGTCGGTGGGCGCGTAAATTTGTAAGCGCCGTGACTGGTTCCACACGCAATTGCCAGCGCATCTACACCGGTATCAGTGACAAATTGAGCGGCCTCTTCTGGATCTGTCAGTAGTTGGTCATGGCTCAATATCCCCGCTGCACCGATGCCATCCTCTTCACCTGCTTCTCCCGTTTCCAGAGATCCAAGACATCCAATTTCGCCCTCGACTGACACACCACAGGCGTGCGCCATTGCAACAACTTGCCGCGTGATGCTGGCGTTGTAATCGTAATCCATTGGCGTTTTGCCATCCTCGCCCAAAGACCCGTCCATCATCACCGAACTAAAACCCAGCTGAATTGACCGCTGGCATACACCTGCTGAGGTGCCGTGGTCCTGATGCACAACGACAGGAATATGGGGAAATTCCGTCATGGCCGCCTCCATCAGTGCGCGTAAAAATGGCGCGCCCGCATATTTGCGAGCGCCAGCACTCGCCTGCATGATCACTGGCGAATCAGTTTCATCTGCCGCCTCCATAATCGCGCGAGTTTGTTCAAGGTTATTCACGTTAAAAGCCGGTACGCCATAGCCATACTCTGCGGCGTGGTCCAGTAGTTGCCTTAAGCTGATCAGCGCCATTTCTGTTCTCCTGTCTGTCTTTTTAATCTTGCGCGCGTTCGAGTAACACTGCCACCGCAGGTAGCGTTTTGCCTTCAACATATTCTAAAAATGCGCCGCCACCTGTCGAGATATACGATATGTTATCCGCAACACCAAATTGATCTATCGCCGCTAACGTGTCACCGCCGCCGGCCAATGAAAAACCCCCGCTCGCTGCAATCGCATCAGCCAGCACACGAGTGCCCGCCGCAAAAGCCTCTTGTTCAAAAACACCCAGCGGGCCATTCCACAACACCGTTTCCGCACCATGAATGCGGCTTGCGATCTCAGCCGCCGTACTCGGTCCCACATCGAGAATCATGTCGTCAGCCGTCACATTAGCGACTAACTTAATCTCAGCGTGTTGAGGCGCATCAATACCCGGGGCAACGACGACGTCTATCGGTAATGGGATATCCACCCGGTCCATCAATTCGCGGGCGGTATCTAAGAGATCCCATTCGCATAGCGATTGGCCAACGGGATAACCGGCAGCAGCCAAAAACGTATTCGCAATGCCGCCACCCACAATCAAACTGTCGCAGCGCGCTGCCAGCTCACCCAAAACGGCCAGCTTGGTAGAGACCTTGGACCCTCCCACCACGGCGATCATGGGTTGTTGTGCGGTGGTTAATGCCCGCTCTAATGCGGTCAACTCCGCGTGGAGCAGTGGACCGGCACAGGCCACTGGCGCATACCTCGCTACCCCATGGGTAGAAGCGTGCGCACGATGAGCCGTTCCAAACGCATCCATTACGAAAATATCGCACAAGGCGGCATAAGCGGCCGCCAAACTATCCTCGTTTGCCGCTTCTCCAGGGTTAAACCGAACGTTCTCCAACAGCACGATATCACCAGGCAAGGGGGCTACCTGACGCCATTCTTTAGCCAGCAAAACGTCACGTCCCAGCAACTCTGCCAAGCGCGTTGCGATGGGCGCTAACGAGGCCTCGTCTTGCCACTCTCCCTCAACGGGCCGGCCTAAATGTGACATCAATATCACCGCCGCACCTTGCTCTAACGCCGCTAAGATGGAGGGAACAGCGGCTCTTAATCGAGCATCATTGGTAATCACGCCATCGCGAAGTGGGACGTTAAGATCTTCACGAATGAGCGCGCGCTGTCCTGCAAACTCAAGGTCCGTCATCAATTTCATGGTACGTCTCCTCGCGAGGTAGGGTGTGAGGATTCGATTTTAGCCTGCCAAGCCAGTGCCACATCGATCATACGACTGGCATACGCCCACTCGTTATCGAACCAGATCAAGATTTTGACCAACCGCCCCGCCGCTACCTGTGTTTGTTTGGCATCCACAATCGCAGAGGCAGCCTCACCCACAAAATCACAAGACGCTAAAGGCTCGAGCGAATAATCCAGCACACCCGCTAATGCGCCCTCTGCCGCGGTGCGCAGCGCGGTATTAACGTCCTCACTCGTGCAAATACGATCCGTCGCCACCGTCAGCTCAATCGCTGACACTTTGGTGGTGGGGACTCTAAGTGCATGGGCCGATAACTTGCCCGACAAATCCGGCAATATGCGTTCAATGCCCACTGCCAACCCCGTATCTACAGGAATGATGGATTGCGATGCAGCGCGCGTTTTGCGTAAATCCGTATGGTGGTAGGCATCCAGTACCGGCTGATCATTCATCAGGGAATGAATCGTCGTGATGGTGGCGGCTTCAATACCCACCACGTGGCTCAGCGTCGCCAAGACAGGAACGACCGCGTTGGTGGTACAAGAAGCGGCCGACACGACTGTCATCCCTGCCGACAACGAATCGCTATTCACGCCATAAACGATGGTCTCATCGACATCCGACTCCGCTGGTTGTGAAAACAGTACGCGTGTGGCGCCCGCTTGCAGATGCTGCTCAGCGGTAATGCGGTCGGTAAAGGCGCCGGTGCACTCCAATACCAGATCAATCTGATGTTGCCGCCAAGGCAACAGGCCGACCTCCGCAACGTGGCTCAGCGGCACCGAAGATTGGTCAATGACCAGAGAAGATCCCGCCCGCGCAATCTTTCCCGGATAACGCCCATAGTTAGAATCGTAGCGTGCGAGATGCACCACCGTATCGGCATCCGCAATTTCATTGATGGCAGCTAGCGTGAGCCTCGCTCGCGCGTCCTCACGGGACGCGTACACCCTCAATAAGGTTCGACCCACTCGACCAAAGCCGTTAATCGCAAAGCGCATTGTCAATCGAGGATCACATCCTCGACAGCAGCAACCACGTTGTCTACGGTCAAGCCAAAGTGCTGAAATAGCGCCGGGGCTGGAGCAGATTCACCGTAAGTGGACATACCCACAACACGACCATCCAGTCCCACGTACTTATACCAAGCATCAGTATGGCCGGCCTCGACGGCCACTCGCGCGAGCACCTCACTGGGTAGAACCGCTTCACGGTATCCCGCCTCCTGAGCATCGAACAGTGCCGTACAAGGCATGGATACAACCCTCACGCCCCTCCCGGCAGCCGTCAGCTGCTCGGCCGCCGCAACTGCTAACCCCACCTCTGAACCGGTCGCGATGAGCACAGCGTCTAATGGGCCTTGCTCGGTCACCAGTGTGTAACCGCCACGGTGCGCGCCGGCGACCTGTTCTACCGTTTTAACCTGAGCAGGCAAGGTCTGACGAGAAAATACCAATGCGCTAGGGCCCGACTCTCGCATCAATGATTGCTTCCACGCAATCGCCGATTCAGCCGCGTCACAGGGACGCCAGGTATGCAGATTAGGCGTCGCCCGCAGCGCCGTTAACTGCTCTACCGGTTGGTGAGTGGGACCATCCTCGCCAAGGCCAATTGAGTCATGCGTAAAAACATAAATGACACGCTTGCCCATTAACGCAGACATTCGAATGGCGTTACGCGCATACTCCATGAAAATCAGGAAGGTCGCGCCGTAAGGAATAAAGCCTCCATGCAAAGCAACGCCATTCATAATGGCGGCCATCGCAAATTCTCGCACACCGTAATACACATAATTGCCGCTGGCGTCCTCAGCCGAGATACCTGATGCACCCGACCACAGGGTCAGGTTCGACCCTGCGAGATCTGCTGAGCCACCCAATAGTTCAGGCAAATTGGGCCCCAGTGCATTTAAAGCCTGCTGAGACGCCTTGCGCGAGGCAATATCAGCACCTGCAACAACGCACTCCTCGATATACGCGTCCACTTGCTGGGGAAAATCACGCGGTAATGCGCCGGTCAAACGCCGCAGAAGCTCATCCGCTAAATCCGAATGAGCTGCCCGGTACGCATCAAATTGCGCACCCCATTCTGACTCTAACGATGCGCCCTTTGCTCTCCCATCCCACGCTTCGCGAATCACGTCAGGAATCTCAAAAGGCGCGTGCTGCCAGCCGAGCGCCTCGCGTGTGAGCGCAATTTCATCGTCGCCCAGTGGCGCTCCGTGACAGCCCTCGGTGCCCTCCTTATTCGGACTGCCTTTACCAATAACGGTTTGGCAACAAATCAGTGACGGTCGATCATGCTCCGCCTTTGCTGCAATGAACGCCGCTTCGATCGCATCAGGATCGTGGCCATCTACAACCGGAATCACATGCCAGCCATAGGCCGCGAAACGCTGCGGCGTATCATCGGTAAACCAACCCTCAACCTCACCGTCAATTGAAATACCGTTGTCATCGTAAACGGCAATCAGCTTGCCAAGGCCCAACGTCCCTGCCAAAGAGCATGCCTCGTGAGATATCCCTTCCATCAGGCAGCCATCACCTAAGAAAACCCAAGTGTGATGGTCCACCACACCGTGCCCCTCTCGGTTAAATTGTGCCGCCAGCGTTTTTTCAGCAATCGCCATGCCGACCGCATTCGCCAGCCCCTGACCTAGCGGACCCGTTGTGGTTTCGACACCAGGGGTATACCCATACTCGGGGTGTCCCGGCGTTTTACTGTGTAACTGTCGAAAGTTTTTTAAGTCGTCAGTTGTCAGGTCGTAACCGGTCAAATGGAGCAGCGAATAGATCAACATGGACCCATGGCCATTTGATAAAACAAAGCGGTCTCTATTGGGCCATTGTGGATTCGCCGGGTTATGGCGCAATACTTTGTTCCAAAGCACCTCAGCAATATCTGCCATGCCCATCGGAGCACCTGGGTGACCACTGTTGGCGGCCTGTACGGCATCCATCGCTAGGGCACGGATAGCGTTGGCCAATTCTATTTGAGCGGGCATGAAATCTCCGGGATCTCGGGGCGAGCCGTATTGTCGGCGATGCGAGCCCTGTGGGCAAATATCGCTGGGTCAACTGGCATCAAAAGCCAGTGTCTCACGCCGATATCCCGGCTCTGCAACCCGAGTCTCATGGAAAAAATAAGAGGGAAACAGTATCAGTAAGCCCTCTTCAGGCGTCACTTCCGCTAATGGCTCCAATGGGTCAGGTAACGCAAAAGGTGGCACACCAAAGTAAATTGTCTCCTTATTGTCGACTGATAGCCCATTGGGGTGAGTGGAATCAAGCCTGCGCGCGTCATCTGTTTTCGCCTTGCTAAGCGCATCAACAACGCCGAGTGAGTTTTCACTTCATAATCCGATATTGGAGCCTATCGTAAAGTCATCCGTAACGACTCGAACTATCTCAGGACAAAGCCGAGCCGGTCACCACTTCGACTCCCGCTGGCGTGCCTAACAGCAATAGATCAGCTGGCCGATTAGCAAACAGGCCATTACATACGACACCGGCCATCTGGTTAATGCGGGTTTCTATGTCTAAGGGGTCGCTAATATGCAAACCGTGAACATCCAAAATGAGATTGCCATTATCGGTGATCGTCTGCTCCCGCCACACTGGCTGCCCACCCAACTGAGCCAATGCACGCGCAACATGGCTTCTCGCCATCGGAATGACCTCGACAGGTAGGGGAAACGCCCCCAGCACGTCGACCCGCTTGCTCGCGTCCGCAATACAAATAAATTCCTCCGACGCTGCGGCAACAATCTTTTCTCTCGTCAATGCCGCGCCACCCCCTTTGATCAGCGCCAGCTGCGCATTGGCCTCGTCTGCGCCGTCGACATAAACATCTAACGGCCCGACACTGTTGAGATCCATAACGGGCAGGTCGAGTTCTCGTAGCAGGGCTGCCGAGCGCTCTGAGCTCGCAACGGTCGCCTCAATACGCGAACGGATAGCCGGGAGCTTGCGAATAAAGCACTCAGCAGTGGTGCCCGTTCCGATACCCAGAAGCAGCCGGTCGCTATGTCGTGCTGAAACGCGCTCGAGCGCCGCCTCGGCAACCTGTTCCTTTAATGTCTGTTGGTCCACATGTGCTCCTGCGACTAGCGGCTTGGCATCGACTACCACAGAAAGTATAGCCCCAGGGGGCCTCAGCCGGGGGGTCGGAGGCCAAAGTTCTATTCATCAAAATATTTAGATAAATAGGGGGCGCAGTGATAGCATTCTGCCATGACCGCCACCTCAAAAGTCATTCCGCTCAGCCCCACCAATCGGGCCCGCGGCACGCACGAACCGCTCCATGCGCTGTTCAGTGCTGCTGGACACCCATTAAGAATGGGTATTTTGAGGGTGCTGAAAGCCGAATCGTTCAGCGTTTCGGAGCTGTGCGATCTGTTTTCGATGCGCCAAAGTGCATTGAGCCACCACCTCAAAATTCTGGCTGACGCTAACTTATTAAGCCGACGGCGCGAGGGAACCGCGACTTTCTATCGCCGGCAATTACCCGAAGGCCAGCACGAAAATTTGCGGCAAACCATGTTCGACGATATCGATCAAGAACCCCTTGGGCGTGATCTGGTGTTAGGACGCCAAAGAGTGCAGTGCCAGCGCGAGCAGCACTCGGCAACTTTTTTTCGCGAGCATGGCGAGCAGTTCAAACGCCACCAGGAATCCATCGCGTCTTGGGAAGACTACAGCCGGGCAACGCTCCACTTACTCGACAGGGCAGGCAGCTTTCGTGATAACAAAATTCTTGAAGTTGGCCCAGGTGACGGGCGCTTGTTGCCTGCGCTATCAGAGCGAGGAGCAGCTGTCGTTGCGCTCGATAATGCCGAGGAGATGCTCGACACCGCAAAAAAAACCGCTGGCGCATTTGGCAATATTCAATTTTGTCTTGGTGAACCGGCCTCACTGACACATCATACAGGCGCTTTTTCGGCAGCAGTGGTCAACATGGTGCTTCACCATGTGCCCGATCCAGAAAGACTCATCGCTGAGGTAGCTCAGTTATTAGCCCCAGGCGGCCATGTCATTGTGAGCGAACTCTGCCCACATGATCAGGCATGGGCACGCGAACACTGCGGAGATTTATGGTTAGGGCTCGATCCCGACGCACTCCACACTTGGGCGGCCGCAGCCGGTCTGGAGCACAACGCAGCGCTTGTTTTCGGTCAACGAAACGGCTTTCAAATACAAATTCAACATTTCACCCGTCATTAAACCCATCGTTAGGAACACACATTATGAGTGAGTACTCTCTCTTTACATCTGAGTCGGTCTCCGAGGGACACCCCGACAAAATGGCTGATCAAATTTCGGATGCCATTCTGGACACCTACCTGAGCAAAGACCCTGATGCACGCGTCGCGGTAGAAACGCTAGTGAAGACAGGCATGGTCGTCGTCGCGGGCGAAGTCACCACCGCGGCTAATGTCACCCCCGGCGAACTCGAAAAGGTGATCCGACAAACCGTTCTCGATATTGGCTTTGACTCCTCAGCGGTGTGCTTCGATGGCAACACCTGCGCCGTCATTAATGCCATTGGACAACAGTCTGCGGATATCGCGCTGGGCA
>ERZ887849.491-NODE-491-length-42473-cov-10.538026_pt1 | contig 42473 bp, 37 predicted proteins | sample MGYA00521267_ERZ887849 | MGnify/ENA primary metagenome ERZ887849 (study PRJEB32303, sample SAMEA104408601) | aquatic metagenome | biome: Brackish water; feature: Pelagic; material: water | place: Baltic Sea | collected 2014-06-06T16:11:00 | depth 2,863 m ... | reverse complement strand
CTTCTCGGTGGTTGACTCGCTGTGCTACTACGCCAAGCACGCTGAGAGTTTTCTGAAGCCGCGCAAACGCCGGGTGCACGGTATTCTGGGCATCGCCAAACAGCTGCGGATTTTGTACAAACCTCTCGGCGTAGTGGGCCTGATTACGCCCTGGAACGGGCCGTTTGTGCTGGTCATGAACCAGGCGGTGCAGGCCGTGCTGGCAGGCAACGCAGTGGTCGCCAAAGGCTCCGAGGTGACGCCGTATTCCGCCAAGCTGGCGCAGACTATTTTGGAAGACGCGGGTTTGCCGCCCGGCGTATTGCAGGTGTTGCTCGGCGATGGTGAAACGGGTAACGCGATCGTGCGCGGTGGCGTGGATAAAGTATCGTTTACCGGCAGTGTGGCCACGGGCCGCAAGGTGGCCGAGGCCTGTGCCGGACAGCTAATTCCCTGCACCCTGGAACTGGGCGGTAATGATGCCATGATCGTGTGCGCCGACGCGGACCTGGATCGTGCTGCCGATGGCGCGTGGCTGGGTTCCTGCATGAACACCGGGCACTACTGCTGCGGCACCGAGCGCATTTATGTGGTGGATGCGGTTTATGATGAATTTCTGCGCCTGGTGCTGGAAAAAGGCAAGCATGTGAAGCAGGGCGCCGAGCATGGTTTTGCTGAAGATGTGGGTGCGGTTTTCTGGGACCGCCAGATGACGATTATTGAGGCACACGTGGAGGACGCCCGCAGTAAAGGCGCAACCATTCACATGGGCGGGCGCCGCAATCCGAATCTTTCCGGACTGTACTATGAGCCCACAGTGATCACCGAGGTTGGCAAGCATATGGAGATCATGTGCTTCGAAACCTTTGGCCCCATCCTGTGTATACAGCGTGTGGCGGATGAAGACGAAGCCCTGCGTTTGGCGAATGACTCTGAATTTGGCCTGAACGGTAACGTCTGGACCAAAGACAAAGAAAAAGGCTACCGCCTGGCTGCGGCGATGGACACGGGTTCTTGCAGCGTGAACGATATGGCCTTGAGTTATGGTATTCCCGCCGCGCCCTTCGGTGGGCGCAAGAGCTCTGGCGTGGGCCAGGTCAACGGTAAGAAAGGCATGCGCGGCTACACTCACGAAATGCCCATCGTGATTGATCGCTTTGGTGGCAAAATGCAGAACGCCTACCCGAACAATGTGAAAAGCGCCGAAGGCATGCGCAAACTGATGGATTTCCTCTGGCGCAAGACGCCGCTGGGGCGGTGGCTGGCCTAGCGAAAGGTTCGTGAGGAGTTTGCTTCACTGGCGGAGCGGGCACCTGGCAGCGTACTCTGGTTCCCGGCGTTGGTTGCAGTAGGAACTTATCGTGATATCCAGATTGCCCCGATGGGTGGAGTATGGCGCGTTCGTGCTGGCCCTGGTGGCGGGCCTGGTGAACGCCATCGGCCTGCTGGGGTTCCAGCATCAATCCATTTCACACCTTTCGGGCACGGCAACGCTCCTCGGCACTGGGCTGGTAAATGCCACCTTCTTTACCGCGCTGCATTTACTCCTGATTCTTGTGAGTTTCCTTGTGGGTGCGGTCATATCCGGCTACTCCCTTCGCAGCGGTGCCCTGAAGCTGGGCCACAACTACAGCGGCCTGCTGTGCCTGGAGGCGGGCCTGCTTTTTGCGTCTATTTACTTTCTTACTCAGGGATCCTTTTTTGGCCACTACCTGGCCTCCGCCGCCTGCGGGCTGCAGAATGCCCTGGCCACCACCTATAGTGGCGCGGTGGTTCGAACAACCCACGTTACCGGCATCTTCACTGACCTAGGAATTATGCTTGGCGCCAAACTGCGCGGAGAAGAATTTGATAGCCGCAAGGCCACACTGTTTCTGCTGATCATCACCGGCTTCATTCTGGGCGGCACCGTGGGTGCCTACACATTTTCCGCCTACGGCTTTTACTCCCTCATCATTCCGGCCAGCATCTGCCTGTTACTGGCCCTTTCGTATTCCGCTTACAAAACGAAAGCCCGCCGCTAAAACACTGCAAACTCGCTTGCCGCGGTTCACCCTGTCACCGGCCGGATAGCAAGGCATGCCGCCTGAAAAGTCAGCAGTTCACCGGAATCGAGCCGTTTCGTTCACGGTGCTTCTGCCGAACAGAGGCCTCCGCATGCGCTCCGGCTACGTGGGCATCGGGTTGCCTTTCCCGGCGCTCCAATAACAAGGCAAGGCATTGGACAGCGTAACCGCTGCCACTGCCTGCAGCGTTAATTGCCCCTTGTCTCGCATCGAGTGATAGAATAGTGTCACTATAATGAAAACTGAATTAGTGACAACATTGAAGCGTCAGGCAACCAAAATCCTGGCAGAGCTCCACAAATCTAAAGAGCCCGTGCTCATTACAGAGCATGGGAAACCTTCAGCCTATCTCGTTGATTTTGAAGATTTCGAGTCCCAGCAGCGCAGAATGCAGATTCTGGAGGGAATTGCTCGCGGCGAGTCTGCCGCGTTAGAAGGCAGGACTTTAGGCAACGATGAAGCCAAAGCCAAAATGAAGAAATGGCTGAGTTAATCTGGACAGAACCGGCATTATCGAACCTAAATGAAATTGCAGAATACATAGCGGTTGAAAATCCTACAGCGGCACGCGCGCTAGTACAGAGAGTGTTCTCCGCCGTCGAGCGGCTTGAAAAGCATCCTGCTTCTGGCAAATTTCCAGCAGAACTTGAAAATAGTCGCTATCGCGATTTGGTATGTGGCCCCTGTCGCGTATTCTACCGTCACTCTAAAAGACAGGTTCTCATTCTCTACGTCATGCGAAGCGAGCGTGAACTTCGAAATTTATTGCTTGAGGATCGCAATGATCGGGGCAATTAACGAGTCAAGGCTGGCGGACGCTATGGGCCGGAGCGATTAGCGTTATGCATTAAAAATGAAGAGCCACAGATGAGTGACTTGGTCCGGCATTTCTTTACAACCCAGTTAAGCGGCTTTCTTCAGTTCAACCATATCCGCCTCATATTGATTCGGGCTCACAGAGCCCAGATATGAATGCGGTCGATGGCTGGTGTAAAATATGAATATGTAGATCAACACATCCTGTTGCGCTTCGAGCCTGGTCTGGTAATGGCGCCGATGGACCCGCTCCTGCTTCAAACTCCCGAAGAAGCCTTCAGCCACCGCGTTATCCCAGCAATCACCTTTTCGAGGGCTAACTATCGCACAGTGTTTCAAGGGGATTCCGTAAGGATGTTTGACCCCGTGGGAACGCCTGAAAAATCTGGGTTCAAGCACTGCTGCACGGATTCATACGATCTCTTTCAAGATCATGTGAAGTTTGAAAGTCCTGAGGGCACGTTGTTCGTTTTGGGGAACACGGTAGCTTGGAAAATGCACAATATCATTACCTCCTCCGGGAAAACGAGAACTGCAAAAAGCCTCGAGACATACCATTTCGAACCCGACGAATCGCTTCAAATTCGAACGCGGTGCGATGTTTCGGATGCACGATCTGGCGAGATTGGCGCGAGTATGCGCAAGTACTTGCTTGGATCTTCACCAAAGATGATAAATCCGGCTATAACAATCCCTGCATCCTCACCTCGGTTGGCCGTAAATCGCGGTTGCCGCGCTCCACGGTGTTGCCGGTGTTTGAGATAGAGGCTGCGGCAGGGGAAACGTTTAGTTAATGCAGCGCCAACACTTCCGATACCGTTGCCAAGTGAATGCCCTGCTCTTCCAGCTGTGGTAATACGTCCTGTAAAAACGCGATCGTTGCCGGGTATGGGTGCCCGATAACCACCGCGCTGCCCTGTTGTCGAGCCTGGTCGACGGCGGCCCTAAAGCGTTCGGCAATCGCCGCCGGTTCCGCCACGTTATCCAAAAACACTTGCCGCGACAGGTGGGGCAGGCCCGCTGTGGCGGCCGCCGCCGCCGCCACGGTGTTCTTGTTGGTGCGAGAGTCCACAAAATACAGCTGGCGGGCGCTGAGTTCGGCCATTAGCCAGCGCATGGGTTCTGTGTGCCGGGTGAGGTCGCTGCCCATATGGTTATTCACGCCCTGTGCGTGGGGTACGCTGGCCAGTGCGGCACCCAAGGTGGTGCGAAATTCGGCTTCGGACAGCTCTGCTGTCAGGCCGCCGGGGCCGAGCGGGCGCTGGTCCAGGGTGCTCATGGGGGCGTGCAGCAGTACGTCTTTGCCGCTGCGGTGAGCTTCTTTTGCCAACTGGGCACCGTGCGGAGTATGCGGTAATACGGCGATGCTTATCTTGCCGGGCAGGCTGACCGTCTGCCGCCCTTCTTTTAGTTGATTACCCAAGTCATCAATGATGATCACCAGGATGGCGGATTGCCCCGTTGGCAGAGCAACGTCGGGAGCAGTAATTGGGGTTGGGGCTGTAACGGGTGCACCGATGAGTGTCACGGCCTCCAGCGATGCCTGAGGCGTCTCCAGCGGGTGCAGGGCCCATGCCGCAGCAGGCAGCAGCGCCAGCAGCAGGCCTGGCCGCATAGGTCAGCTTTCGCCGGCCGTTGAGCTTTTTGCAGGTGCGCTGCGCAACCCCAGTATATTCACGCCCTTGAGCAGGGTGAGCGCCTCGTAGAGCTGGTTGTCGGTGCCCAGCAGCCCTTCCGAAGCCCGCTGGCTGCGGCGAGTTTCACCTTTCACGTTGTCCAGCCGGCGGGTGAGGTCTGCCTCGGTGATTTGGTTGGAGGTGTCGTATGCGGTTACCTGTGCGCGTTCGACAATAATGTCGGGCTCAATCCCGGCGGCCTGAATGGAGCGGCCATTCGGTGTGAAATAGAGGGCGGTGGTGAGCTTGACTGCACGGGATTCAGAAATGGGCATCACGGTTTGCACAGACCCCTTGCCGAAGCTGTCGGTACCCATAATCACCGCGCGCTTCTGGTCCTGCAGAGCGCCGGCGACAATTTCCGAGGCGCTGGCGGAGCCGCCATTAATCAGCACCACCAGTGGCACTCCGCCGCTGGCATCACCGGCATCGGCTGAGTAGCGTACTTCTGAATTGGCCAGGCGGCCTTCGGTGTACACCACGAGCCCACCATCCATGAACAGGCCGGCCACGTCGACACTGGCGCCGAGCACGCCGCCGGGGTTGTTGCGCAGGTCCAGCACCAGGCCTTTTAGCGGCTCTTTCGCTATCAGCCGGTTGAGGGCGGCGGTTACATCGGCGCCAGTGCCTGTTTGGAATTGCGCAACGCGCAAGTAGCCATAGCCCGGCTCCAGAAAGCGTTCGCGCACGCTGGCGACTTTTATGGTGTCGCGTTTCAAGGTGATATCAAAGGGCTGGCTGGCACCTGGCCGGCCAATTTGTAGCTCGATGGGGCTGCCTTTGGGGCCGCGCATCACCTCTATGGCTTCATTCAATGACAGGCCTTTCACCTGTTTGCCATCCAGCTTGAGAATCAAGTCCCCGGACAGCAACCCAGCCTCTGCGGCGGGCGACCCGTCGATGGGCGACACGATCTTGATGTAGCCGTCTTCCATACCCACTTCGATGCCGAGCCCGCTGAATTCACCGCTGGTGTTGCTTTGCAGGTCCTCAAACGCCTCTTCAGTCAGGTAGGCGGAGTGCGGGTCGAGGTTCATCAGCATGCCCTGGATGGCGTATTCCAGCAGCGTACTGTCGTCGATTTCTTCGACGTAGCCGATGCGAATCTGGTTGAACACATCGGCAAAGGTGCGCAGTTCATCCAGCGGTAATTCAGCGTCTTGCTGTGTGTGTTGAGCAAGCGCCACGGGTGCTAACAAAACGCAAGCCAAGAGCGCTAAGCGCCTCGCCGCTGGGGAAGAAAAGCTCGACTGCATGGATACCGCCATCGGCATTGCGCCGTTACCAAATGAAAGCGCCAAGTGTAACCGATTCCCGCTTATCCGGTGCAAACATCGGCGCTCAGCGGCACCAGGCGACCGGGTCCAGCGGCTTGCCGTCCTTGCGTATTTCGAAATACAGAGCGGCGCGCTCAAGCCCGCCGCTGCTGCCAATGGTGCTCAGTGGCGTGCCGGGTGCCACCCATTCACCGACTTCTTTGAGCAGGCTCTGGTTGTGTGCGTAGAGGCTCATATAGCCATCGCCGTGGTCGACAATCAGCAGCAGCCCCGAGCCGCGCAGCCAGTCGGCAAACACCACTCGGCCGTGGTGAATAGCGCGTACCGGAGTGCCCTCCTCAGCGCTTAAGTTGATGCCCTGCCAGCGCATGCCGCCTGCGCCGCGGCTGGAGCCGAAGCTGTTGTTGCGGCGCCCGTCAACCGGCCATGCCATGCCCCCTTTGCGGCTGGCGAAGGGCTTGTAGTCGGAGGGCAGTTCAATTTCTACGATGGCTTGCTTGATCGAGTTCAGCAGCTGCTCCAGCTCAGCCCGGTCGCGCTCGAGCTGCTGCAGTTCGTCGTCCTTGCTACTAATATTGGCGGCCAGCGCGCCAATGGCCTGCTCGCGCTCGGCCCTTGAGGCCAGCAGCGCTTGACGCTGGCTCTGCAGCTGTATTTGTTGTTCCGCCAGTTCGGTGGCGGCAGCCTTGCTGCGCGTAGCCACTGTGGCGAGCTCCGCCAGCGTTGCGCGGTAAGCGATAACCAGTTCGTTGCGGGCCTGAAAGAAATAGCGATAGTAGGCCATGGCCCGTGCGACAGTGTGCGGGCTTTCCTGGCTCAACAGTACCTTGAAGGTGCCCTGCTGGCCCATTTGCCAGGCAGCACGCAGTTCGGTGCCAATACGAACCTGCTGGCTATCGCGCGCGCTCTCCAGTATTTGCCGCCGGCTGGCAAGTGAGGCCAGTTCGGCCTGGGTGCGGCTGATAGCGTCCAGGTTGCTGCTGATGTTCCGCTGCAGTTCGCCAAGGCGACGCTCAGCATCGCGCAGTTGTTTTTGCTCTGCGCTGAGTTGGCTGCGCGCTTGATCAAGCTGCCCCGTGACGGCCTTGATTTGCGCCTGCAGCTGGGCCAGGTTGGCGCGCGCCTGCTCTTCTTCGCCTTCCGGCCAAGCAGGGCTGGCAAGCAGCAGGCTGGCCAGAATAGCGGCCGGTAGTCGATGCGCAGGATGTGTGTGCCGTGGGGGCAAGTATTTACTCCTGGCAGTCGACCAGGCTGTGGCCGGTCATCTCTGCCGGTTGCTGCAGCCCCATCATGCTCAGCAGGCTGGGTGCAATATCTGCCAAAATGCCTCCAGCGCGGTCCAATGTGCAGTACCGCTGGCCGATATACACGAGGGGCACGTGCTCGGTAGTGTGCTGAGTGTGCCGTTGGCCCGAAGCATAGTCGAGCATCTGCTCGCAGTTGCCGTGGTCTGCAGTCACCAGCGCTTGGCCACCGGTTTCCAGCAACGCCTGCTCTACACGTCCCAGGCAGCCATCCAGCACCTCTACGGCTTGTATTGCGGCGGCAAGAATACCCGTGTGGCCAACCATATCGCCGTTGGCATAATTGCACACGATCAGATCGTGGCGCCCCGCGCGTATGGCATCGACCAGCTTGTCGGTGACTTTGGCCGCGCTCATGGCAGGCTGTAAATCGTAGGTCGCGACGTCGGGTGAGGGCACCATAATGCGCTCTTCGCCAGGGAAGACCTCTTCCCGGCCGCCGCTGAAAAAGAAGGTGACGTGGGCGTACTTCTCCGTTTCTGCCAGGCGCAGCTGGGTTTTGCCCTGCTGTGACAGATAGTCGCCCAACACATTATTCAGGTGCTGGGGTGGAAAGGCACAGGGCGCATCGATATCCGCTGCGTACTCCGTGGTAGTGACGAAACCCGCAAGCTGCGGCACCGTGGCCCGTGTAAAGTTGTCGAAAGCGGGGTCGGTGAAGGCGCGGGTGAGTTGGCGAGCCCGGTCCGACCGGAAGTTCATGAACAGCACGCAGTCACCGTCGCGGATCACGCCGCTGTGGTCACTTGCAGCGCCAATGGTGGTGGGCAGCACGAATTCGTCGTTCTCATCACGTGCGTAGGCGGCGGCCAGGCCTGCAACGGCGGTTGTGGCGTGCTGCGGCGCCGAGCCCTGAGTGAGCAGGTTCCAGGCCTGCTCGATGCGCTCCCAACGATTGTCGCGGTCCATCGCATAGTAGCGCCCGACGATACTGGCAACCCGGCCGCAGCCCAGTTCGCGAAACAGCGCTTCGGCTTTTGCCAGTGAGGCCTCAGCGCTGCGCGGCGGTGTATCCCTGCCATCAAGAAAGGCGTGCAAATACACGTGGCTGGCACCGCGGCCAGCGGCCATGCGTACGGCGGCGAGAATTTGGTCTTCGTGACTGTGCACGCCACCGGGCGACAGCAGGCCCAGCAAGTGCACCGCACCGCCGCTGGATACTGTGGTGTCGATGGCCTTTGTGTAAGCCGGGTTGGTGTTGAAACTGCCGTCGGCAATGGCCTGATCGATGCGGGTGATGTTCTGGTAAATCACCCGGCCCGAGCCCAAGCTCATATGGCCCACCTCGGAGTTGCCCATCTGGCCGGCCGGCAGCCCCACATCCAGTCCCGAGCCGGACACCAGAGTATGCGGCGCGTCGCGCCAGAGCCGGTCCCACACCGGCGTGTTGGCCTGCACGATGGCGTTGTCGCGGGCGTCTTCGCGATGGCCCCAGCCGTCCAGGATGATCAGTACGGTGGGTGCTTTGCGGGTGCTGCTCATGGTCAATCCAAAGGTCGGTGGAAGGCGAGTGGCCAGAATAGAGTATTCTACCTTGTCGGTGCATGAATCGCATCGCCGCGCGCTCCCTGCCTGGTGCCTCTTGCAGCAAGGTCATGCCTGGCCCGCCTTATTTGCCAAAGGCTCAGGCTGGTTGCCAGAGCGCTTAGCCTGTATACTTTCGCACTCCTTTGCAGCCTGTCTGGTGGTGATTTACCCGGAATCACGCGCGGGCCGCTGCCAACGATTTCTCATCTGCGAGTGCACGTCACAGTTATGATGGCTCTGTTTATCGAATTCATTACGCAGCAGTGGGTGCTTTTTGCCGCTCTTCTGGCGGTGGTCGTCATGCTGGTTATGCACGAGGCTCGCAAGTCTGGCCCGGCGTTAACGCCGCAGCAAGCGATCAACCTGGTGAACAGCGAAGAAGGCGTGTTTGTTGATTTGCGTGACGCTGTCGACTTCAAAAGCGGGCACATTGTTGAAGCGGTGAATATCCCCGCTGCCAAACTACAGGCGCGCATCGACGAGCTGGGCAAGTACCGCCAACGGCCTGTAATTCTGGTGTGTAAAATGGGCCAAACTGCCGGCGCTGCGGGCAAGCAGTTGAAGGCAGCCGGGTTTGAAAAGGTCTACAAAATGGGCGGTGGCATGTTGGAGTGGGGTAACTTGCAGTTGCCCACAGTGAAATAGGCACAGCTGCCCATGAGTGCGCCAGTCACGTTATATACCACACGATTTTGTCCCTACTGCGTTCGTGCCCGCAGGCTGTTAGAGGGTAAGGGCGTTGAGTTTTTAGATATTCCGGTAGACGGCGACCGCGCCAAGCGCGCCGAGATGGAACGTTTGAGCGGAGGGTACACCGTACCGCAAATTTGGGTCGGCGACGTGCATGTCGGCGGCTGCGACGAACTGGTGGCATTGGAGCGCCAGGGTCGTCTTGATTCCCTATTGGCCAAGGCGCAAGAGGCGTCCGGCCGCTAACACAACCTATGGAGGACGGCGCAATGGCCGACGAAGAAGCACAAGCAGCAGGCGCCGCACAAGAGCCGGCACAGCAGCAGTTCGTAATGCAGCGTATTTACAACAAGGACTTATCGTTTGAGTCCCCGGCCAGCCCCGGCATTTTCCGTAAGCAGTGGCAGCCCAAGGTGAATGTTGACCTCAACACCAAGAGCAACGTCATCGACGAAAACGGTAACTATGAGGTGGTGCTGACCATTACCGTGACCGCCAAGATGGACGACGAAACAGCGTTCCTGGTGGAAATTCAGCAGGCGGGTATTTTCCTCATCACCGGCTTTGATGGCGAAAATCTGCGTCGCGTGCTGGCAACCGCTGCTCCGAATATTTTGTTCCCTTATGCTCGCGAAAACATTGACTCACTGTGCGTCAAAGGCGGGTTCCCTCCTGTCATGCTTGCCCCGGTGAACTTTGACGGCCTCTATATGCAGGCTCTGGCGCGTTCGCAGGAGCAGCCTCAGGCGCCAGCAGCGGCTGGCGACGTTAGCTCCACCGAGCACTAATATCCGTGTTCCCGGCCGTGCCCATTCGGGCGCGGCCTGTTTTATCGGTTGGCCATATCGGCCCAGCTAGTTGAGCCCCGGGAAACCGAGCTGGCGCAAACCCTCATAGCACAGAATTGCCGCTGCGTTGCTCAGGTTAAGGCTGCGGCTGTCGGTTTGCATCGGAATCCGCAAAACCTGGCTGGTGGGTAACGATGACAGCAACGTCTGTGGCAGGCCTCGGGTTTCTGGCCCCAGCACGATGGCATCACCTTCGCGGAACTGTATTTCATGATAGGGCATTGTGCCTCGCGTGCTGACGGCAAGCAGGCGGGCCGTCGGCAGGCTGGCGCGCAGGTCGTCCAGCGAGGGGTGCACCTGCACATTGGCGAACTCGCGATAGTCGAGCCCAGCGCGGCGCAGCCGGCGATCATCCAGCTCGAAGCCCAGTGGCTCAACGAGGTGCAATTGGCAGCCTGTGTTGGCGCACAGGCGAATGATATTACCGGTATTCGGGGGAATTTCCGGTTCATACAATACGATGTTTAGCATCTGCGCAGTATGCCGCCAACGGCCCTATTGCCCAAGCCTACTCGCTCATATCGAGGTCTTTCATTTTTCGCGTGAGCGTATTGCGGCCCCAGCCCAGCAGCTCTGCCGCGTCACGTTTGCGCCCTTGAGTCTGCGCTAACGCCACTTCGATCATGGCACGTTCAAACATGGGTACTGCTTGACGCAGTATATGATGCTTGCCCTGCTGCAGCTCCTTGCGCGCCCACTGTCCTAGCAACTCATTCCATTGGGAGGAGGCGCCGCCGGTGGAGGGGGTAGACACTTTGCCCAGTTCCGGGGGCAGGTCGCGCAGGTGTATTTCCCGGCCAGAGGCCATAACTGTCAGCCACCGGCAGGTGTTTTCCAGCTGGCGCACGTTGCCCGGCCAAGGCAACGCGGTGAGGAAACGCTCTGTGTCTGGCAGTAAAAGTTTGTACTCGCCCCCCAGCTCCTCCGCCGCCTTGCGGAAAAAGAACTTCATCAGGCGCGGGATGTCCTCGCGGCGCTCGGCCAGGCGCGGTATGTGGATGCGAATCACATTCAGGCGATGAAAAAGATCCTCGCGGAACTCCCCGCGTTGTACTCGTTCTTCCAGATCCTGATGGGTGGCCGCGATAATTCTCACGTCCACCTTCACGGACATGTGCCCGCCCACCCGATAGAACTCGCCGTCCGCCAGCACGCGCAACAGGCGGGTTTGGGTTTCCGCCGGCATGTCCCCGATCTCGTCCAGAAACAGAGTGCCGCCGTCGGCCTGTTCGAAACGCCCTTCGCGTTTGTTATTGGCGCCGGTAAAGGCGCCTTTTTCATGGCCAAACAGTTCAGATTCCATTAAGTCGCGCGGTATGGCGGCCATGTTCAGCGCGATAAAAGGGCGCTGCGCTCGCGGGCTGTGGCGATGCAGGGCGCGCGCGACCAGTTCCTTGCCGGTGCCTGATTCGCCGTTAATGAGCACAGTAATGTTGCTTTGCGCCAGGCGTCCGATCGCCCGGAACACCTCCTGCATGGCGGGCGCCTCACCGATGATCTCCGTTTCCGGCAGTGCTTCGGGAAGTGATGCTTCGCCGCGTTTTTCTCTGGCCTGAGCCAGAGCGCGTTCGGTTATCGCCACCACCTCGTCGATATCAAAGGGCTTGGGCAGGTATTCAAAGGCTCCCCGCTGGTAAGAGGCTACGGCGCTTTCCAGGTCCGAGTGGGCGGTGGTGATGATGACGGGAAGCTCTGGGTGTTCCGTGTTGATGCGGCTGAGCAGGTCGAGGCCATCGATTCCGGGCATACGAATATCGCTGATGATGACGTCCGGCTGCTCCAAGAGCATGCGTTCGATAAGCGAGTCGCCATCGGAAAAGCTCTCGTTGTCTATGCCGGCCTGGCTGAGCGCACGTTCCAGCACCCAGCGAATAGAGCTGTCATCATCCACGACCCAGACCTTAGCGTGTCTTTGCATGGTACTGCTCCATGGGTAAGTAGAAGGTAAAACGGGTGCTACCGGGTTCACTGGCGCATTCCAGTAGCCCCCCGTGGCGGTTAACGATCGACTGTGCAATGGACAGGCCTAGCCCGGTGCCATCGGCGCGGCCAGTGACCATGGGCACGAATATCGACTGCTGCAGATCTGCCGGTATCCCCGGCCCGTTGTCGATGATGTCCACCCGGCATACCAGCCTATGGCGGCGCCCACCGATGGTAAATTGCCGCTGCGATCGTGTGCGCAACAAGATTGTGCAGTCTTCTGCCCGCTCCGCCGCCTGCAGCGCATTGCGCATAATGTTTAGCACGGTTTGTATAAGCTGCGCGCGGTCTGCCGGTAGCGGCGGCAGGCTGGGATCATAGTCGCGATTAATGGTGACTGCGTTGTTAAACTCGGCGGAGATCAGGTTGCGCACATGTTCAATAATCTCGTGGATATTGACCGGTTCGATGGCCAGGCGCTGATTGGGCCCAAGCAGGCGATCAACGAGGTCGCGCAGGCGGTCTGCCTCGCGGATGATGATACGGGTGTATTCGGTAAGCTCCTCGTTGGGTAACTCTTTGGCCAGCAGCTGCGCGGCGCCGCGCACCCCACCCAGCGGATTTTTGATCTCGTGAGCCAGCCCGCGGATAACCGCACGGGTGGTTTCCTGCGCATGCACCATGCTTTCTTCCCGGCTAATGCGCTGCAGGCGATCGATGGGGATAAGCTCCAACAGTAAGCTATCGCCCTGGTCATTTTGTAATACGGTCACAATGAGATCTATCTGCACCTCCTGGCCGGAATGGGTGGCGAGCAGCATGCCGCGGCGGGCAAAGGTGGCGCGTGTGTCGCGCGCTTGTTTAAGAGTTTCTAGCAGCTCTGCAGTGTTGTGCACCAGTTGGCCGGCATGGGCACCCACGGCCCGCGTTGAGGAGGCATCCAGCAGCACTTCCGCGGCCGGGTTAATGGCGGTAACGCGAAGCTGTGCGTCTAGCGCGATTACACCGGTGCTAATGTGGTCCAGAATGTCGGGTCGTTGCTGCATGCCTGCCCCATGATTGACCGCCCACGCGCGGTACGCCTGTTGGCGAAGCAAGAATAGCGCCAACTTACTGTCTGGCGTCACGCCTTGTTTTAGCCCCTATGTTTAAAAGCTTTGTAGGTAAGTATGCGCACACTCCGAAAACAGGACCAGAGCGGTTGGACAATTATCTTCGAGCAGGTAGCGCTTTCTTCTGTTTGAGGGCCATCTACGCACCAATATAGTGCATTAGTGCGGGGTGACTGTCCAGCGGGGTGGCTTAGTTGCGGTTTTGAATATTGAACGGCCGCATGACCTGGATGTTTACGGGGCTGGATTGTGCCGCCTCGGCACCTGCCGCGTTCAGGCGCAATACGCTCAGTGTGTGCCCACCACGGAGCACGTTGGTCAGTGCCCAGCGTCCGGCGGCTTGCGGTGAGCCGGCAGGCATCCCGTCAATCTGCAGTAGAAGCTGTTCGCCATTGACCAGCGGCGGTGTAGCCTTTGCTTCCACAATAAAGTCCCCCTGCCCCATGGGGATGACGGTTTGGTCTGCCGGCAGGGTGATGGTGACCGTAGGTTCCACGGTCGCTTCGGGCGTGGCATTGCGCGCGGCGGGTATGGTGGCCACGTCTGGAGCTGGTTGCGTGTTCAGCCGCTGCAGCTTCACCTCTTCCCGCTGAGTGCCCTCGGCGGGTGGCTTGTCGGTGAAGACCACGTTACCTTGCGCGTCAGTCGACTTGTAGATGGGCTGATTGGCCTGAGCCGCGAATGACAGCATAAGCAAGAGCAAAAGTAGAGGGCGTGTCATGGCGGTAAGCCTCGAACAGAGTCTTAATCACCATAGCAGAAAATCGGTGCAAAAAAAGGCCCGCACGTGGCGGGCCTTGAAGCTGATACCGTAAGGTTTATACGGAATAGTACATGTCGAACTCGACCGGGTGCGTGGTCATGTTCAGGCGCTCGATGTCGGCACTCTTCAGGTCAATGTAGGCGTCGATCATATCATCAGTGAACACGCCGCCTGCGGTCAGGAAGCCGCGATCTGCGTCCAGTGACTCCATGGCTTCACTCAGGCTTGAGCATACCGTCGGAATAGCCTTGCCTTCTTCGGGCGGCAGGTCGTACAGATCCTTGTCCGCGGCATCGCCGGGGTGAATCTTGTTCTGGATGCCGTCGAGGCCAGCCATAAGCAGTGCGGCAAAAGCCAGGTAGGGGTTGGCTGCCGGGTCGGGGAAGCGCACTTCTACGCGCTTGCCTTTCGGGCTTGCCACGTAGGGAATACGAATCGAGGCAGAGCGGTTGCGAGCTGAGTAGGCCAGCATCACTGGCGCTTCAAAGCCGGGAACCAGGCGCTTGTAGGAGTTGGTTGCCGGGTTGGTGAAAGCGTTCAATGCCTTGGCATGCTTGATGACACCGCCGATGTAGTAAAGCGCCGTTTCGGACAAGCCGGAGTAGCCGTCGCCCGCAAAGGTATTGACGCCGTCTTTGGAGATAGACATGTGTACGTGCATGCCTGAGCCATTGTCGCCAACCAGCGGCTTGGGCATGAAGGTGGCGGTTTTGCCGTAAGCGTGGGCCACATTGTGCACGCAGTATTTGAGAATCTGTACTTCGTCAGCCTTCTTCACCAGAGTGTTGAACTTGACACCGATTTCGCACTGGCCAGCGGTGCCGACTTCGTGGTGGTGAACTTCAATGCCCAAGCCCATTTGCTCCATCGCGGTGCACATGGCTGCGCGGATGTCGTGCAGCGAGTCGATGGGTGGAACCGGGAAATAGCCGCCTTTGACGCGGGGGCGGTGGCCGGTATTACCGTCTTCCTGATGCAGGTTAGATGACCAGGCTGCTTCCGAGGAGCTGATCGCGTAGCCTGCGCCAGAAATGTCGGCGTGCCACTTGATGTCGTCGAACACAAAGAATTCTGGCTCGGGGCCGAAGAATGCGGTGTCACCGATTCCGGTGGTCTTCAGGTATTCCTGCGCGCGGTAGGCAACAGAGCGCGGGTCGCGTTCGTAGCCCTGCATGGTGCTGGGCTCTACAATGTCGCAACGCAGAATGATGGTGGTGTCGTCGGTAAACGGATCCAGCACTGCAGTGCTGTCGTCTGGCATAAGAATCATGTCTGACTCGTTAATGCCCTTCCAGCCTGCAATAGACGAGCCATCAAACATTTGGCCATCTTCGAAGAAATCTTCCTCTACGGCGCTTGAGGGCAGGGTAACGTGCTGTTCCTTGCCCTTGGTGTCGGTAAAACGCAGGTCAACCCATTTTGCTTCGCTGTTCTTGATCAGGTTCAGAGTATGCTCTGACATTGGATATCCTCCATGGGGTATTAGTCGTGCCACAGTATTCGGTGCAGTGCGTGTTCCTGGTGCGGCGGTTGCTTGCGAGCGCTCCGACAGCGGCCAGCGAATCTTGGCAAGGTTGATAAAAGCAAAACCCATGCCAAACTTCTGAAGAGGCCTAAACCCCTGTTTTTGCGCAGTTTATCACTGCCAGCGTGGAGATGGTGCTAACGATCGCCCTATTTTAGCGCGCAAACGCATTATTTTGGTGCAATAAGCGCTTATCGCCATGCCTCGTGCCTCGACGCAGCGTGCGCCAAAGGCCGCCGCAGGTGATGAGCAGGCGGTTAGGGTGGTACCGAAAGCATGGAATATCGCATTATCACCGCAATCAAGCGCGCCGCTTACGCATTTGCTGGGGTATAATCTGCCGCCGTTTTTATAGCCGTATTCCCGAATTGAGGAAGTCCTTTGATTGAGAAGCTTCGCAACATCGCCATTATTGCCCACGTTGACCATGGCAAAACCACGCTTGTGGATTGCCTGCTGAATCAGTCGGGAACGCTTGATCGCCGCTCCGAAGGTGCAGAGCGCGTGATGGACTCCAACGACCAGGAACGGGAGCGTGGGATCACCATTTTGGCCAAAAACACCGCCATCCGCTGGAACGACTATCGTATCAATATCGTCGACACGCCCGGGCACGCCGATTTCGGTGGCGAGGTTGAGCGCGTGTTGTCGATGGTGGATTCCGTGCTGCTGCTGGTGGATGCGGTGGATGGCCCCATGCCACAAACACGCTTCGTGACTGCCAAAGCCTTCGAGCAGGGCCTCAATCCGATTGTAGTTGTGAACAAGGTGGATCGCCCTGGCGCTCGGCCCGATTGGGTGGTCGATCAGGTATTTGATTTGTTTGACCGTCTCGGCGCTACTGACGAACAGCTCGATTTCCCGATTGTGTTTGCCTCTGCCATTCAAGGCATCGCGGGCCTTGACCACGAGGCAATGGCCGAGGACATGCAGCCCCTGTTCCAGACCATTATCGACAAGGTGCCAACCCCTGAGGTGGACCGAGAAGGCCCGCTGCAGCTGCAAATCAGCGCTTTGGACTACAACAGCTACGTAGGCGTCATCGGGGTTGGCCGCGTGAGCCGCGGCACCTTGAAGCCCAATACACAAGTCACCGTGATTGACCGCGAAGGTAAAACCCGCAATGGCCGTGTTTTGCAGGTCATGGGTTATATGGGCCTGGAGCGGGTGGAAGTGCAGTCGGTTTCGGCGGGCGACATCGTCTGTATTACCGGCATTGAAGGGCTGAATATTTCCGATACCCTGTGCGACCCTGCGAAGGTGGAGGCGCGGCCGCCACTGACCGTGGATGAGCCCACAGTGAGCATGACCTTCCAGGTCAATGACTCACCGTTTGCCGGCCGTGAAGGCAAGTTTGTCACCACCCGCAATATTAAAGAGCGTCTGGAGCGCGAGTTGATTCACAACGTCGCCTTGCGCGTTCAGCCGGGCGATACTCCAGACAAGTTCAAAGTGTCTGGCCGGGGTGAACTGCACCTGTCGGTGCTGATCGAAAGTATGCGTCGTGAAGGGTTTGAACTCGGCGTTTCTCGCCCCGAAGTGATTCAGAAAGAAATCGACGGCGTCATGCAGGAACCCTATGAACAGCTGCTGATTGACTGCGAAGAGCAGCATCAGGGCGCCATTATGGAAGAGCTGGGCCTGCGCCGCGCCTCGTTGGAAAACATGACGCCGGACGGCAAGGGCCGCGTGCGCCTTGAGTTCATTATCCCTGCCCGTGGTTTGATTGGCTTTCGCGGCCTGTTCCTGACGCTGACGTCTGGCAGCGGTATTCTTACCCACGTGTTTGACCACTACGGTGCGGTGAAGAACCAGGAGATCGCGAAGCGCTCTAATGGTGTGCTCGTGTCGATGGTGAAGGGCAAAACGCTGGCATATTCTTTATTTAACCTGCAGGACCGCGGGCGTCTCTTTATCGGCCCGAACGTTGATGTCTACGAAGGCCAGATTATTGGCCTGCACAGCCGTGGTAACGACCTTACGGTCAACCCGATCAAAGGCAAGCAGCTGACCAACGTGCGCGCGTCCGGCACCGATGAAGCGTTGACACTGACGCCTTATGTCCGCCATAGCCTTGAGCAAGCGCTGGAATTTATTGAAGAGGATGAGCTGGTGGAAGTGACGCCAGAGAGCATTCGCCTGCGCAAGAAAAAATTGCTGGAACACGAGCGCCGCCGCGCCGGGCGTGGCTGATCGGTGGGCTTCGGCCTGCCGCTTGCCCGGCTGTTATTGGCCGACGGCCTCTCGGCGTAGCGCGTGAAAGCGCTGCTGCAGCGTGTTACCTCTGCGCGAGTCACGGTGGGGGAGTGCTGCGTTGCTGAGATTGGCGGTGGACTGCTGGTTTTTCTCGGCTTTGAGCATGGCGATACGCAAGACGCCGGTGCTCGTCTTTTAGAGCGCATTCTCAGCTATCGCGTGTTCGCCGATGACCAGGGACGCATGAATCGCAGCGTCGCTGATGTCTCCGGCGGCGTGTTATTGGTCTCCCAGTTCACGCTGGCGGCGGACACCCGCAAAGGCCTGCGCCCCGGTTTTTCCACCGCCATGCCTCCCGAGCAGGCAGAATCCCTGTATGAATGGTTGCTGGCGCAGCTGCGAGGCCGTCACGCGAGTGTTGCGGCGGGTGAATTTGGCGCCAATATGCAGGTGAGCCTGGTGAACGATGGCCCGGTGACCTTCTTGCTCGAGCTCAGCCCCGGCTGAGGCGCATATGCACGTGGAAGATGCCATCTTCCAGATAGGGATGTCCTTTCGCCACAAACCCCAATGACGCATAGAAATCGCGCAGATAAGCTTGTGCGCCAATGGCGATGCCCGCGTCGGGCCACTGCGCCCGGTTGAATTCTATGCCCCGTTGCACCAGCTCACGGCCGAGGCCTGCGCCGCGCGCCGCCGCAGGCACGGCAATGCGCCCTAGAGAGCTCTCTGCGTAGGCTAGCCCCGGCGGGAGGCAGCGTTGGTAGGCCAGAGGCTGATTGTCTTCCACGTAGCGCATGTGCCAGGACTGGGCGTCGAAATTGTCTAGGTCGCGATAAAAGCAGGCTTGTTCCAGCACGAAAATGTCCTGGCGTAACTGCAGCAGGTAATAAAGCTCACTGCCTGTGAGCGCCTCGAACGGCGTATTAACCCAGTCGCCTGCCACGGTTAGTGGTGATGGCCGCCCACGCCATGCGCGTGGCCGTGGGCCTTTTCTTCTGCGGTTGCCTCACGCACCTCAACAATCTCAATGTCGAAGCGCAGTGTTTGGCCCGCGAGTGGGTGGTTGGTGTCGATTTCTGCACTGTGCCTGCCCACCTTGCTGACCGTTACGGGATGGCGGCCCTCGCTGGTGTTGAGTTGTACCGTCATGCCCGGCAGTAACTTGCCGTGATACACGAGGTGCTTGACCGGGACTTTTTGCAGCCTGCCGGCCTTATACTCACCGTATGCTTCCGCGGGTGCCAGCGTCACTTCGGTCTGAGCGTTTGGCTCAAGGCCTTCCAGAGCTGCTTCCAGGGAGGGCAGTATATTACCCGCCCCATGCAGGTATGCGCTGGGGTCTCCGCCCCGGGAGGACTCCAAGATGTCACCCGTAGTGTCTTGCAAAGAGTAATGAAAGGTAACGACGGCGTCTGAACTGATTTTCACGATGACAGAACCCGTGTAATAGGAACACGCGATATTATCACGCGATGTGCCGTGACGTGCAGCCTCGCAGTACACAAATTGGCGTATTGGCGATTCTCCGCAAGGTGAATACTTGGTAGTATGCAAAGGCTGCTCAGTTCGAGCAGAGACTGTCAGGCGTTCGCGGCTGGCACAGGCCAAGCTCCGCAGGGGCGCGGCGAAGACTGATAAAGAGCATGGTGATGCTGGCTAACGCGGAACTTTCCCACGACTTTACCCACCTCAACCAGCAGTTCAAGAAGCTGGTGTCGGCTCTGCTCGACGCAGTGACTATAGAGCCGGTACGGGTGCAGGTTGATGCCGTTCGCAGTGGAAGTTTTCGAGGATTCGACGCCACGCGTTTTTATCTGCTTGAGAGTGGCTCGCTCACGGCACGTTATTCCGGCCGTACCGTCTACCTGCTGGATGAAGGCGACCTGCTGCTGCCGGATATCGCCGGCACCAGCAATGCCAATATGTCGGTGGTCTATGGCAGCGAAGCCGGCGCCAGCCTGTATGCCTACGCCGGGCTGGAACTGATGCAGCAGGTGTTTAGTCGTCCAGCTGCGATAAAAGTGTGGACCCGTTTGCTGGTGACTTACGCTGGCTTGATGCTGCGCATTACCGCGGCGAACACGCCGGAATCTGGCGTGGCGACACCGGGTTTTGAGGAGTACGCAGCTGGTGATGCGATCATCCGCCAGGGCGAGCGAGCAGAATATGTCTTCAACCTGTCTGCGGGCAGTGCCGAGGTGCTGGTCGATGATGTGGTGGTGGGGCGAATTAATGAAGGGGAAATTTTTGGCGCCATGGCAGCGCTCACTCAGTCGGACCGCAGTGCCACCGTTCGCGCACGTACCCGCTGCTCGGTGGTCAAGGTTCGCACGGAGCAGTTCACCGACCTCATCGCCAATAACCCGGCCACTATCCACAGCCTGCTCGTGGACATGGCCAATTCAATTGTGAACCTTAATGAGCAGCTGGTTGCGACACGCAGCCCCTCCCTCGACCGCTGAGTTTTTGCCGCCTGGACGCTTTGAGGTGTGCCGGCCCGCGCTATTGCGTCGATACTAGAAACAAGGCCCCTTTGCATGTCCGATATAGTAGAAATTGACAGCGATGGTATCGAGCAGGTCTCGATGCATCTTTACACCGAGAAGGCGTACCTGGATTACTCCATGTACGTCATTCTTGACCGCGCCTTACCTCACATCGGCGACGGCCTGAAGCCTGTTCAGCGGCGCATTATATATGCGATGAGCGAACTGGGGCTGAAAGCCACCGCCAAGTTCAAGAAGTCCGCGCGTACGGTTGGCGACGTGATCGGCAAGTTCCACCCCCACGGTGACAGCGCGGCTTACGAGTCCATGGTTTTGATGGCGCAGAACTTCAGTTATCGCTATCCGCTGGTCGATGGCCAGGGGAACTGGGGCTCTCCGGACGACCCCAAATCCTTTGCCGCAATGCGCTATACAGAATCTCGCTTGACCGCCTATGCAGAGGTGTTGCTTGGTGAGTTGGGCCAGGGCACCGCGGACTGGGTGCCAAACTTCGATGGCACCCTGGAGGAGCCCTCAGTGCTGCCGGCGCAGGTGCCTAATGTACTGCTCAACGGCACCACCGGCATTGCCGTTGGCATGGCGACGGACATCCCGCCGCATAATTTACGCGAGGTTGTCGCCGCCGCTATTCACTTGCTGGAGTCGCCGCGCGCGACGCTAGCGGAACTGTGTGAGTTTGTGTTGGCCCCGGATTTCCCCACGGACGCGGAAATTATTACGCCCCGAGAAGATATCCGTGCGCTGTACGCAACAGGCCGCGGTGGCCTGCGTATGCGCGCCGTGTGGGAGCGAGAGGGGGGCGACATTATCGTGCGCGCCCTGCCCTATCAGGTATCCGGCTCGCGCTTGCTGGAACAAATTGCGCAGCAAATGCAGGCGCGTAAACTGCCCATGGTGGCGGATTTGCGCGATGAGTCTGACCACGAAAACCCGACTCGGCTGGTGATCGTGCCGCGCTCTAACCGGGTCGATTGCGAAGCGTTAATGAGCCACTTGTTCGCCACTACCGATTTGGAGAAAACCTACCGGGTCAACCTGAACATGATTGGCACCGATGGCCGTCCGTCGGTGAAATCGCTGGACGGGATTCTGCGCGAATGGCTCGCTTTCCGCACGGCAACGGTACGCCGCCGCCTGGAGTACCGCCTGGAGCGTGTGTTAAAGCGTCTGCATATTCTGGAAGGTTACCTGATTGCCTACCTGAATATTGACGAGGTGATTCACATCATCCGCACAGAGGACAAGCCCAAGCTTGCGCTAATAGAACGCTTTGGCCTCACCGATGCGCAGGCTGAATCGATTCTCGAGTTGAAGTTGCGCAATTTGGCAAAGCTCGAGGAGATGAAGATTCGCGGTGAGCAGGATGAGCTCGCCACGGAGCGCGATGGGCTGCAGCTGACGCTGGGCAGCGAGGCGCGGTTGAAAACGCTTATTCGCAAGGAGCTGCAGGCGGCGGCTGAGCAATATGGTGATGCCCGTCGATCGCCCTTGGCCGCCCGCGATGAGGCGCGCGCTTTCAGCGAACTGGAGCTGCTGAGCGCCGACCCCATCACGGTGGTGTTGTCGGAAAAAGGCTGGATTCGCGCTGCCAAAGGGCATGATGTGGAATCGGGTAGCCTGAGTTACAAGTCTGGTGATGCTTTCAAGCTGGAGGCGCGCGGGCGCAGCAACCAGCCTACGGTGATTCTCGACTCGACCGGGCGCGCCTATACCTTGGCTTCACATAATTTGCCCTCTGCTCGGGGCCAGGGTGAGCCGGTTACAGGCCGTATTAATCCCCCCTCTGGCGCCACCTTTGAAGGCTTGTTGTTGGCCGATGAGCAGCAGCGTGTTCTGTTGGCCAGTGACGCGGGCTACGGCTTTGTTGCGGTATTTTCCGACCTGCAAACCAAAAATCGAGCGGGTAAAGGTGTGCTGTCCCTGCCCAAGGGCGGCTGCGTATTGCAGCCGACGTTGGTGCCTGCCGATAACGCGGGTGTTTGGGTGGCGGCACTGTCCAATGAGGGGCGCCTGTTGATGTTTCCGCTGGCCGATTTGCCGCAGCTGGCGCGTGGCAAGGGTAACAAGATTCTCGGTATCCCCTCGGCACGGGTGCAGGCGCGTGAAGAATTCTTGGTGACCGTGCAGGTCATCAATGAGATGCAGTCGTTAGTGATTCAGGCCGGCAAGCGCCACCTCACGCTGAAGTTCAGCGAGTTGGAACACTACCGCGGTGAGCGCGGCCGGCGCGGCAACAAGCTGCCGCGCGGGTTCCAGAAGGTGGATGGGATGCGGGTGGAGTGGAGCATCAAATAAAGTAAAAATAAGAGGTAAAAGCAATTGTCCATCCAGCGACCTGTACCTCCGCCCCGCCGTAGCCGCGGGCGCCCGGCTAAGATAACTCGCGACAAAGTTATTGACGCCGTTTTGCTGCTGCTGGAGGAGTCCGCGCCCGACGAAGTGAGCATGGCTGATGTCGCTGAGCAGCTCGCGGTACCGGTGATGTCCCTGTACAACCATTTCCCCAATACCAGTGAGTTGATGCAGGCTGTCGCTGACCACACTTTTGGCCTGTTTCGCATGCCGGTGATACGCAACGGTGCGCCCTGGGAGGATGAGCTGCTGGCTTGGCTGCGAGCCCTGGCTAAACATTTTCGGCGTTATCCTGTGGCCTTGCGGATGATTTCTATCGAAGGCCGCGCAACGCCTGCTTGGCAGCGTATCGTGTCGCCTTTGCTGCGCGTGCTGCAGTCTTTGGGAGTTGATGATCAGCGAGCCGCGCTGCTGGTGGCTTGGGTCACCAGCCAGGCAATGGGTTTGATCTATATCGAAGATTTTGCCGAGCCGGCGCGGCGGCTGACGCCTCCGGTGTCGACAGAAGACAATAACCACGAGGGTTGGGTGTCGGCGGTGAACCAGGCTTTGCCTGCGGTACGGCGCGAGCAGGTGTTCGAATTGGGCTTCCGCTCACTCATTTCGGTATTACAGGAAGAAGTTGAAAAATAATTATAGAAACTGTTATTAAAAATAACTAGACTAAGGCTTGGCGCGTACGTGAATAGCCAATGGCTCCACGGCGGCGACCCTCCCGACCTGACAATAATTTATAGAGGTGGCGACATGACTAAAACACTCATTCGTAATGGCACAGTAATCGATGGCACCGGCGCCGCTGGTTTTGCGGCAGATGTGCGCGTGCATGATGGCGTTATTGCTGAAGTAGCCGCAGGCTTGGCGCCAGCAGCCGATGAGACGGTAGTGGACGCTACCGGATGCATTGTTTCTCCGGGTTTTATTGAGAGCCACACACACTTTGACGGCGCGATGTGGTGGGACGATAAACTCGACCCCCTCCCCGGTTATGGCGTGACTTCGCTGGTGATGGGTAACTGTGGATTCTCGGTCGCTCCGGTGTCAGATGACGAGGCGGCGCGGCGCGAAGTTGTGGGTATTTTCTCTTTTTTCGAAGACATTCCTGAGCAGCCCTTCTTTGATTCTCTTCCCTGGGACTGGCGCAGCTGGCCAGAGTATCGCGACTCTATGGTGAAGAACGTGAAGCTGCCGGCCAATTACGCGGCGTTTTGTGGGCATATCGCGTTGCGCCTTGCGGTTATGGGCCTGGATGCCTGGGACCGGGCGGCAACCCCGGCAGAAGTTGATAAGATGTGCTTTTTGTTAGATGAAGCTTTGGCTGCCGGCGCACTTGGTATGTCTACTAATCTGTTCGATCACGATGGGCAGGATCGCCCCGTACCGTCATTGCAAGCCGATGATCATGAGCTGCAGTCGCTGATGGCAGTGATCAGCCGGCATCCGGGTGCCACTCTGCAGGTCATTGTGGACACTTTCCGCAACATGACTGCGCCCGATACCATGCGCCGTATTGCGCGCCTGTCAGACGGTATGCCGCTGCGGGTGCAATGGGCGGGCTTGCCTACCCTGGTTTTCCAGCGTGACATGATGGGTATTCAGGCGCCCCTGGTTGAGCTGCACGAGCAGTTCAAACGCGAGGGTCGTGACTTCTGGACCGGCTATGCACACATTGCGGTCACTTCCACGCTGAGCGTGCAAAGTTCATTGATTTTTGCGCAGTCCAACGATTATGTTTGGCACGAAGTGGTCACCGCCGAGGGAGACGAGGCCAAAGAAGCCGTTCTGCGCGATCCCAGCTGGCGTGAGCGTGCGCGTGAATCCTGGGACACCAAAGCCTTTGAATTCTCGCCCTTCCCTGCTGGGCGTGCAGGGCACCTGTTGCTGATGAACACAGACAATGGCGTTGGCCCCACGCACCTCACATTGGGCGAGTATCAGGAGCAGATCGGCGCACCGCATCCCTCCGATGCTATGGCTGAATGGTTGTTGGCGAATGGCCTGCAGTCTACGGTGACGATGCCCCCCTTCGAATGCGATCGCGATATGGTGTTGAGCCTGATGCGCGACCCGTACACCGTGGGTAATATCAGTGATGCGGCGGCCCACGGGCAAATGCTCTGTGGCGGCGGCGAGAACATCAAGCTGTTCACGGATTTCGTGCGCTGTGGTGAGCTGACGGTAGAAGAAGCAGTGCATATCCAAACCGGGAAGCTGGCGAGCCACTTCGGTTTTCATGACCGCGGCGTAATTGCCGCTGGTAAACGCGCAGACCTCACCATCTTCCATTTGGATGAGGTACAGGAGCGTGACATGAAGCGGGTTTTCGATGTGCCCGACGGCAAGGGTGGGTTCACCTGGCGTTGGAGCAGGGACGCTGCGCCAATGCGGATGACCATGGTTAATGGTGAGGTCACCTTCGACGGGCAGCAGAGCACATCAGCACGCCCGGGTAAGATGCTGCAGCCCTTAGCTGCGGCCTGAGTAGAGCAGAATGGGACGTTTAACCGGCAAAACTGCCATCATTACCGGGGCAGCGCAGGGCATGGGTGCTAACCATGTACGGCGCTTCGTTGCGGAAGGCGCCAACGTGGTCCTGACCGATGTGCAGGAGGATGCGGGCGCAGCACTGGCCGCGGAGCATGGGTCGCAGGCTCACTTTGTGCGCCAGGATGTATCCAGTGAAGCGGACTGGGTTAGCGTGGTAGCGGCGGCGAAGAGCCATTTTGGGCGCATTGATGTATTGGTGAACAATGCTGCCCTGTTTTTTGCCTGCCCCGTTGATGAGGTAGAGCCTGAGCGAGTCCGCAGGCTGCTGGAGGTGAACGTGTTTGGCTGCTGGCTGGGTATCAGCAAGGTGGCACCGGTGATGAAGGCCCAAGGTGGCGGGGGATCGATTGTGAACCTGTCATCATTGGCGGGTATCCGGGGTATTCCCAGCCTCTCTATCTACGGTGCTTCCAAAGCCGCTGTACGCGGCCTGACCAAGTCAGCTGCTTACGACCTGGGGCCGGACAATATTCGCGTCAACGCGGTGTTGCCCGGTGCTGTGGCGGATACCGGCATGTTTTCGGGCGGCACGCCGGAGCAGATGCAGGCCATTCCCCTGCAGCGCCCCGCCAGTCTCGATGAGATTTCTGCGTTAGTGCTGTTTCTGGCCTCGGACGAGTCCAGCTACATTACTGGTGCGGATCACACCATCGACGGCGGGCGCGGGCTTTGGTGACTCGCACACGGCTAGTGGCGCACGGCTAGTGGTATGTTCTTGTGCCGCTCGTTGCTCTATTGGTCATCATGTGCGGCTAAAGCGGCCCACCCAATCTCTTCAGGGTAAGGCGTAGCTGACGCTCAAGCAGGTCATCCCAAGGGCTCAGGAACTCTTCCAGAATGGCGTAATCGCCCAGTTCGCTGTCCCGTTGTTCCAGCCGGCTACTCACATCGATATCCTCGCAGACCCCCGGAGAAAGCATCACTTGGGGCGGCATGCTGGAGCAGAGCGTTTGTAGCTCATCCAGTGTGGACTGAATATACAAGCCTGGGTAAATATCTGTTTCATCGCCACGCCCCAGTTCGCTTTGGGCAACCGCCATGGACATGTTCATGGACAAGCTCATCTTCTTCTCCAGCGCCTTGCTGACGCTGCGCACCAGCCAGGCGCAGCTGGCGGCCCGAAAGGCCGCGCTGCCACCGCTGCTGTTGCCGCTGAAAAAAACCGCCAGGCCAAACTGTCGCACAACCTGCAGATGGCCGCCGTAGAATCCGGCGGCCGCATAGACAATCTGGTGCAGACGGTCGGTGTAACGGTGCAGTGAGGTTTCATCCAGGGTGTCGAGGTAAGCGGACAGGCTGATGAGGTGAAGATACAGTACCGCTGTATCCCGGTAATTGGCTTCGTTAGGGCCACTGCCGGTGCGCGCACGTAGCAAGTCCATGGGTAGCGCATCGACATGATATTGCAGTTGTAGCAGCTCGTTTGCTGGCAGCGGGGCGCGGCCAGAGTCATCCAAGGTGATGGTATGCGCTTGCCTTTGCAGGCGGTTGGCGAGCAGCTGTTGAGTCGCTTTGCGCGCCATTGCGTAAACGAAAAGGCTGAGCACGATGGACAGCCCAAACAGGCTTAGCAAGAAACGCATACGGGCAGTTTCCGCCACATCTGTGCTCAGGGTCAGAACCACCTCGCCCGCTACATCGGGGCCAATCAGCACTGGGGCCTGGTACTCCGTGAGATGCTCACCGTCAACGTTGCCGGCTTCGCCGAGAGCGCGGCCCTCAACGTCGAATATGGCTACTTTGCCGGCAGAGGAGGATTCCACAAAGCGGTGCAGGGACGCGGCGACATTGAGCAGGTCGCCGGTTTCCAGCGCAACGCCGATACGCCGTGCAATTTGCTGGGCCAGTGCATCGCCGAACTCGGCTTGTTGCACTTTCTGCATGTGGCGGCTGGAGGTGGCGGCCAGCGCAACCAGCGCCAAGCTGATGAGCAGGCAGGCAAGCCCTGCTATGACCGCCAGCTGGTGGCTAAGGCTTGCGTCGCGGAATCGTTTGCTCACGCCGGTGGGCTTCCCTGTGAATGAAGCGGGGAGTATAAACCAAGCATGCACTGGCCGCGCGCAACGGTTTCGCCGTAACCAGCGCAAGGTTAGAATAAAGTACCTTATAGCCGCCGGGCCCCCCGACCGTGAATGACATCGTCCTGATCACCCTTTCCGGTGCCGATAAGCCGGGGATTACCGCCGGGGTTTCCGGGTTGCTAGCCGAGCATGCGGTAAATGTGCTGGACATTGGCCAGGCGGTTATTCATGCCACCTTGTCCATGGGGCTGTTGCTGGAAATTCCCGCTGGCGTGCCGCGGGTAGATATTGAGCGGGCCTTGCAGAGTTTTGCGGCAAGCCAGCAGTTGCAGCTGCGCTGGGAACAGGTCAGCGCAAGCAGCTACAGCGATTGGGTGGCGGCTCAGGGGCGCGCTCGCTATATCACCACGCTGCTGGCACGCAAAATTACCGCCGATCAGCTGGCTCGGGTAAGTGCTGTATTCTCCCGCCATGGCTTGGGAATCGACGGTATCTCACGTCTTTCTGGTCGCATTCCCTTAGGCGCGTTGCCGCCACTGAGCAAGGCCTGCGTGGAGTTCTCCCTGCGTGGCACGGTGCCGAATGTGGCGGCTTTTCGGCGCGAGCTGTTGGAGGTGGCCAGCGCACTGGAGGTCGATCTGGCTTTTCAGGAGGACAATATGTACCGCCGTAACCGCCGTTTGGTGGCCTTTGACATGGACTCAACCCTCATTGAGGCCGAGGTTATCGATGAATTAGCGCGGCTGGCGGGCGTAGGCGAGCAAGTCAGTGCGATTACCGACCGCGCGATGCGCGGCGAACTTGATTTTGCCGCCAGTTTTCGCGAGCGGGTAGCCCTGCTCAAGGGTTTACCTGAATCAGCGTTGCTGGAGGTTGCGGCAAACCTGCGTATCACCGAGGGCGCCCGGCACCTCATTGCCACGCTGCGTACGCTGGGCTATAAAACGGCCATACTCTCCGGTGGGTTCACTTACTTTGCTCAGTGGTTGCAGCGGCAGCTCGGCATTGACTACGTGCACGCCAACGAACTGGACATTGCTCATGGTGTGGTGACCGGCAGCGTGAGTGGAATCATCGTGGACGGTGAGCGCAAAGCAGCGTTGCTGCGCCAGCTTGCGGCTCGAGAGGGCATCGACCTGCAGCAGGTGATTGCCGTCGGTGATGGTGCCAACGACCTGCCAATGCTCAGCATTGCCGGCTTGGGCGTTGCCTTTCGCGCCAAGCCCCTGGTGCAACAGTCCGCGGAGCAATCGATATCAACCCTTGGCCTTGATGCAATATTGTATCTGCTGGGCATTTCTGACCGCTATCAGCCGGGCCCTGAACTAGATCTCCGACCAGATGGATTGGAACGGTGATGCCGGCAACCCGCGGTCTTCTTTAACCCCGGTTTCCGGCCGCGCGGCCGCTTTCCTGAATTCGAACTGGCTATAGGTGCCGGTGGCGGCAACCAGCCGCTGCAGGCAAATGTTGCGTGTCTCGCCATAGCGCAGCAGGGTTAGCCCCTGGCCCTCGCGAAAGCCACTGTGCGGAGTGACTAGCGTAGGTGGCTGTGCGACCAGTTTGATTTCCGGCAGTAGCAGTACTCGAATAGGCTCCGATAGCCCACTTTCAGCGTGAATCCGAGCGCCCCACGGTTCTGCCCCGGGGCTCAGCAGCTCCACGCCCATCAGTGTACTTTTGCCCTCCAGCTGGCTCACCCAGCGAATAGTCGCGAGTACCCAGTGCGGATTATCTTTCTCGCGAACGCACAGCAAGTCTCCGCTGCGGATGACGCCGGGTGGGCTGGCTTCCCATGCCAGGCAATAGCCCCCCGGGCTGGCGTTGATGCATTTGACGCGGTATTCGCGGAACCGGGTAGTATCTTGCAGGTGCCCGGTATCGTCTTCTTTCAGCAGTTTGGCTCGTATATCGGCATCGACGTTAATGCCCTGGCCTGCGGCGGGCTCATCCGGCAGCGCTTGTTCTTCACCGCTGAAAATATCGTCAGGTGAGGCTTCTACCCAAGGGTCGCGACGCTTCTGTTCCACCAGGAACGGGTTGATGGCAATGCGCTTGCCGGCCGGTGGTTGGTAGCCTTTGCCGTGTAAAACCTCGTCGAAGTTTTGCTTGCCGGCTGAAAAGTAATGAGCATTACTCAGCCCCAGCGTTACTTGCAGGTTTTGCTGTGCGGGGGTGCGATTGAAATTACGCATACTGACCGAGGACAAAGCCTCAATCACGTGCAGAAGCGTGTGGTGGTGCAGCCGGACATCCTTGTCGAATACTACATCTCTGCGACCGTGGTCTTCAGATTCTGCGGCGATTGCTCGCAGGTGTACAACCAGCGCCGCTGTATCGACAAGGCGCATTCCCTCCGGTCTATCGGTAAAACGAGTGCTCTTGGCGTAGGTGGCTGGTTGGTCTGCATCCAGGTCGACGGCAAACAGCGCGCCGTGCTGCGCGTCCCCTTCTGCTTCTCCACCCCACTCCTGCAGGCAGCGAAACATGGCAGTCAAGTCGCCTTGCCTGACTTGGTTGGGTTTACAGCATGAAAGCAGTACCGGGCGCAGCCAAGTGGCCTGAATGGTGGTGCTGCCATTTTGCCCGTTATCAACCCGCAGCCGGGTGAGGTGCTGCCGCTCGGCCAAGTGGTAAAGCTGGTGCAAAGTTTGCCAAGCGCGGCCTTCACTGGGCTGGTAGAGCAAGAAGTACTGGAAGATCTTGCCTGCAGTGAGGTCAATGGCGCGCTGGAGTGCTTCGCAGGCCAGCCGGGCAGGATTGACCCCGGTTACCTTCCCACGGTCGCGGATGGCGTGCACGGCGACCAGTGTGTAAGCCGTACTGGCCAGACCCAGCAGTTGGTCGGACAGCTCTGCAAGTTGCCGGGGTTCTTCGGGCAACACCAGCGGCTGGTTAATGACTTTGCGCGAGAGGCTGGCCACCGCCACGTTCATGTTGGGCCGGATGGCCTCCAGAATGGCGTAGCGGTCAGCGGCGGGCAGCGCAACCCTGTTCAGTTCACCCAGCGTCTGTACCAGCGCTAAAGCCACTTCGCGGGCATTGGTGACCGGCAACGCGGCCGCCCATTCGGCAGCACCCGTCTGCGACAGGGTGAAGCGGCTGAACGCTTCCAGGTCCTGACGTGGGATTCTCAGTTTTACGGGTGCCTTGTCACTCATGGCCGTGGCCTCCCATGTCACTCTGCCTTATCAACGGTTATCACCAAGAGTAGCCCATCCGAGGCGGTAATCGCTACTGCAATCTCGCGGGCAGGACCAGTGTAAGGTATGATTGTGGCTCCTTATTTTTAAGTAGTGTGATACGAGTCATGGCGAATTTTTCCACCAATGAGTTTCGTCCCGGCCTCAAGGTTATGCTGGACGGTGATCCTTGCAGCATACTTGAGAACGAATTTGTTAAGCCGGGCAAGGGTCAGGCTTTCAATCGGGTGCGTATGCGCAACTTGAAAACCGGCCGAGTCTGGGAGCGCACGTTTAAGTCCGGCGAGAGCCTGGAAGGCGCAGACGTGATGGACCGGACCATGGAATACCTCTACAACGACAGTGAATTCTGGTATTTCATGGAGCCCGATACCTTCGAGCAGCATCAAGCGGATGCCAAGGCGCTGGGCGATGCCTACCTCTGGCTGAAAGAGCAGGATACCTGCGAGGTCACGCTGTTTAACGGCACCCCCTTGTCTGTCGCGCCGGCCAACTTTGTCGAGTTGGAGATTGTGGAAACGGACCCGGGCCTGAAGGGCGATACCGCGCAAGGCGGTAGCAAACCAGCCAAACTCAGCACCGGCGCCGTGGTTAAAGTGCCCTTGTTTGTAACCACTGGCGAAGTTATTCGGGTGGATACGCGCACCGGTGAATATCAAAACCGCGTCAGCAAGTAGGGCTCAGCCCCGTTACCGCCAGTGATTGACTGGCGCCCTGGGGCCTCTCAGGCTCTGCTGCTGCGTCGTGCAGAGCTACTGGCGCGAGTGCGCGCCTTTTTTGCGCACAGAGCTGTGCTGGAAGTAGAGACTCCTCTGTTGTGCTCGCGGGGCATCACTGATCCGGCGATCGAGCCCTTGTGTGTGTCGGGCGGCCTGTCGCTGGGTGGCAGCTCTCGTTATCTGCAAACCTCGCCAGAGTATGCAATGAAGCGCCTGCTTGCGGCGGGCAGCGGCCCTATCTACCAGATCTGCAAGGCGTTTCGCGACGGCGAGGCCGGCCGCCGCCACAATCCTGAATTTACGCTGCTTGAATGGTACCGGCCGGGTATGGATCAGCATGCTCTGATGGCGGAGGTGGCGGCGCTGGTGTGCGCTTGCCTGGGGGAGGGCCCTTGGCAGGCTTTCACCTATCGCGCGGTCTTTCAGCAGTGCCTCCAGCTTGACCCTTTTACTGCCGACCTCGCCGCGTTGCAGTCCGCGGCACGCCAGCTGACTGACACGGGGTCACTGGCGGGTGACCGGGATTTTTGGCTGGACTTGCTACTGACCCATGCTGTCGAACCCTGGCTTGCGGGCCAGGGCCTGTGTTTTATCTACGATTACCCCGCCAGCCAGGCTGCGCTGGCCCGGCTGGTGGAGCGCGACGGGCACACGGTGGGTGAGCGTTTCGAGCTTTATATTGACGGCATAGAGGTCGCCAATGGTTACCATGAGCTGGCAGACGCGGCGGAACAGCGAGCTCGCTTTGAAGCCGACAATCGCCGCCGGCAAAGTATGGGCCAGGCGGAGCGTCCGCTTGATGAGGCTCTGCTTGCGGCCCTTGAGGCAGGGCTTCCCGCCTGCAGCGGCGTGGCCTTGGGGTTGGACCGGCTGCTGCTATTGGCGAGTGGCGAAGCAGATATCCGTCGCGTTCTGGCGTTTTCATGGGAACGTTGCTGAGGCGCCGATGGGCGCATGTGCCGGGTGCCTGGCGGTGGCAGGGCTGGCCGGATGAGGTCAGGCTGAGCCCAGGTTGGGCTCAGGGCAGCGCAGGGCCGTAGCCGGCAATAAATTCAGGTGGCATACGTCGCGGTTTGCCTGTGCTGATTTCGATGCAGGCGAAGCGCATCATGCCGCGCAGCACAGTGACACCATCGGCCGGCCGCTGTATCTGGAAGCGACGCTCCATAGTGAACCTGCCATCCCAGCTGACAATCCAAGTGCCCGCAATCAGCTCGTCGCCCTGGCGCGAGGCCCGCAGGTAGTCGTATTCACTGTGGGTGATCGCCATCGCGCGGTCTAGCCGTCGGTAGTTATCCAGGTCGAGCCCCAGGTGCACTGAGTGTGCCCAGGCAACTTGCTCGCACCACTTTACATAGACGGTGTTGTTGGTGTGTTCCAGGCCATCGATATCTGCAGGGCTTACGCGAGTTGCCAGCGTAAAAGGCTGCGGGTAGTCCCAAGCTGCCGTGGTGCTCATGCGGTTTGCTTTCCGTCGGTAGCCTCAGTCGAGGCCAGCACTGTCTCAAGCGGCTTTTGAGCGATATTAAACAGCGCGTAAATCACTGCCAGTACCGGGCAAATGAGGTTGAAGAAGGCAAAGGGTGCGTAGCTTAACGTGGCGACACCGAGTGTGGCCGACATGTAGGCGCCACAGGTGTTCCAGGGGATCAGTGCAGAGGTGAGCGTGGCTGAATCCTCTAATGTGCGTGACAGGTTCAGGCGCGATAGCCCGCGGCGAGCGTACTCATCGCGGAACATGCGCCCCGGCAGCGCGACGGAGATAAACTGGTCGGCGGCCAACATGTTGGTGGCAATACAGGTGCCCACCGTTGCCCCAACCAGCCCGGCTGCGCTGTGCACCCGTTGCAGTATTTTGCGCAGCAGATGATCGAGAATGCCGGTGCGCTCCAGTACGCCACCAAATGCCAGAGCGCAGATGATCAGCCAGACGGTGTTGAGCATGCTGCTCATGCCACCTTTGCTCAGCAGGTCATCGAGAAAGGCGTTGCCGCTGTTGGCGACATAGCCGTCAAACAGGCTGATCCATACGCCTTTTACCAGCAGCGCGGCAGACCCCAGTTCGGCGGTGTTTCCGGCCAGTTCGCGCACCGCCTGAGGCTGGAACAGCACTGCAAATAGGGCACCGACCAAAGAGCTCACCACGATGGAGGGGAAAGCCGGGAAGCGCTGATAAATAAGACCCAGCATGAATAACAAGGGCAGCAGAAGGTGCCAGCCAATTGCAAACTCGCTGGACAGGCTCTGTTGCAGGGCCGCAATCTCCGCGGGTGTTGCCGCCTCACCGCCGCCTATAAGCAAAAATCCCACTAGGGCAAGGCCAAAGCCGGGCACCGTCGTCCACAACATATGGCGGATATGGTCAAACAGGTCTACCCCGGTGGCGGCTGCGGCGAGGTTGGTGGTGTCGGACATGGGAGAGAGTTTGTCGCCGAAGTAAGCGCCAGAGACGATGGCGCCCGCGGTGATTGCCGGGGACAGGCCGAAACTTCCGGCAATGCCCATAAGCCCGATGCCCAGGGTGCCTGCGACCGTCCAGGAACTACCGATGCTGATGGCAACGATGGCACAGATGGCAGCGCTCGCGGCATAAAACACCGATGGATTGAGTATCTCTACACCATAGTAGATCATGGCGGGCACCGTGCCGGAGAGAATCCAGGTGCCAATCAGCATGCCGACAGATAGCAGGATGAGTGTCGGTCCCAGGCCGACTGAAATGCCGTGAATGAGCCCCTCCTGTGTGCTGAGCCAGGTTAAGCCTATGCGTTTGCCGACCAGCGCCGCAACGCAGGCGGCGAGCAGCAAGGCAATTTGATTGGCGCCGTAGGAAGAGTCGGCGCCAAACAGGTACACCGAAGCGGCCAGCAGAAGGGTGAGAAATATGACCGGTGCCAGCGCCAGGCCTGTGGTTAGTGGGTGATAATGAGGGGGCTCAGCACTCAAGGGCGTCACTCATGTGGTTATGGGGGCACTGGATCGGCACGGTCAGTGCTGCAGAATGCCTTAAAATAGCGGGCGGGTACAGGCAGCGGTAAGGGGCCAGAGGGACACAGTAATGACAGGACGGTTGTGACACGCGATCGCAAGGCGCTTTATCTGGGTATAAGCGCAGTGCTGCTCTGGTCGACTGCGGCAACGGCTTTCAAGCTCGCTCTGCGCGATCTGGATGTCTTTCAGCTGGTGGCCTGGTCGGTGTCCGCATCGGCGATCGCTCTGCTGGTGATCGTGTGCTGGCAAGGGCAGCAGAGCCAGCTCTGGAGCTCCCTGCGCGAGCGCCCCGGCTACTTTTTTTTGTTGGCCGGTATCAATCCGTTACTGTACTACCTGGTACTGCTGCACGCTTATGCGCTACTTCCAGCTCAGCAGGCTCAAACGATAAACTATACGTGGGCGATTACCCTTGCTTTACTCGCGGTGCCTTTGCTGGGCCAGCGCATGGGCCGGCGCGACGTATTGGCCGTTGTGCTCGGTTATAGCGGAGTGGTGATTATTGCTACGCAAGGCCAGCCCTTTAGCATGCAGTTCAGCAGCTTGACGGGTGTCGTGCTGGCTTTGGGCAGCACGTTGGTGTGGGCGTTTTACTGGATTCTTAATACGCGTAACAAGGGCGACCCGGTGGTGAGTCTGTGCCTGAATTTCCTGCTGGCAACGCCGGCGGCGTGGTTGGTGTGTGCTGTGTTTTCAACCCCGGCGATCGGCGGCACGTCCGGTTTGCTGGCCGCCCTTTACGTGGGCTTGTTCGAAATGGGCATTACTTTTGCTATGTGGGCCAGCGCCTTGCGCCTCACCACGTCTGTGGCCCGTATTGGTAACCTGATTTTTCTGTCGCCATTATTTTCTCTGGTGCTCATTGCCACAGTGCTTGAGGAGGCGATTCATCCGGCAACCTTGGTCGGCCTGGCACTGATTATCCCCGGTGTGCTGCTGCAGCAGGCCGGTGTCTCCGCAGCGCCCCGTGACGCCTAGAGTGTTGTGACGCAGCCTTCTGCCCCGGTGCTGGAACCCCGTTATTACCGGGATAATTTCCAGCGCCTGTGTGACACGGTTGAAGCGCTCTACGGCGATCTGTTGCAGGCAGAAGAGCAGGCGTGGCTGCAAAGCTGGCGCGCTGCCTCGGAGCCGGCCCAGTGCCTCTACGTGCGGCTTATCTCCCGTGTCGGCCCCTGGTTTCGGGTGGCCAAGCTGGATTACCCCGAGATTGGCGCAGTGTCGCCGTTGCTCGCGGAGCTGGAAGCGCTGGGCCTGTTGCTGCACCCCGCACAGGCTACGCCAGAGTCCTTTGACCTGGAGGTTCTCGGCCGTCTGTTTACGCTACCGGAATGGCGCCGCGCTTTTAGCGATTGCGTGCCGACACCGCCGCGCAGCAAAGCGCAATGGATGGCTGCGGTAGAATCCTTGCAGGAACCCGCTGAGCTGCTGCGCGAGCGGCTTTGTGCGTTCAGCGGTGACAGTCTTGTTGCGCCGTTGGGCACGGACACAGTGGAACTGTTCCAGCTCTTGTTCTTTGGAAACCGGCGGCAGAACCTCACCGAGTTTGTCCTTAGCGACCTTGGCATTGCGCGCTATTACCCCTACGCATTAACCCGGCAACAGCGCCGCTTTCCCTGCCGTGAGGCCGTTGATGAATACGGGCAGCTGGGCTTGCAGGCGGACACCTTTTGGTTGCTGGAAACTGCAGCCGAGCATGAAAAGTTAATTCCCCTGGCGACCCAGCTGCTGGCCGCCCCGCCGCGTTTTGCGACCAGCAAGCGCGGCTACTGGGCACTGTGTAATCGTGTTGGGCGCAGCCTTGAGCGCCAGGGAGCCTTGGCGCTCGCAGCGCAGGTGTATCAGTGCAGCCAGCTGCACCCGGCACGCGAGCGCTATATTCGCGTACTGGAGCAGACAGAAGAGTGGCTGCAGGCGCAGTCTGCCTGTGAAGCAGTGCTCGCCGCTCCCTGGTGCGAAGAAGAGCGTGATGCAGCCCAGCGTATTTTACCCAGGCTACGCCGGAAACTCGGCGCGAAGGCTGTGGCGCGGCGGCGCCAACCCGCCGCGGTGTTGGATTTGCAGCTGCCGAGCTCCCAGCATCGTGTGGAAAGGGCTGTAGCCGAGCATCTGGCCGCCGACTGGGCCGCCGTGCACTATGTTGAAAACAGCTTGTTTAATAGCCTCTTTGGCCTGGCCTTCTGGGAACAGATATTTGCTCCCGTACCGGGTGCCTTCCACAATCCATTTCAGTCTGTACCTGCGGATATGTACCAGCCGGTGTTTCGGCAGCGGCGCACTGCCGCGTTGGCGGCGCGCTTACAGCAGCTGACACAGGGCGATATGGCCGGTGAGCTGCGCGCCGCGCGTGCACGGTTTACCGGCTATCAATGCCGCTGGGTTAGCTGGCCTTTGCTCACAGAGGCGTTTTTGGACGAGGTGCTGGCCTGTCTGCCTGCGTCTCACTTGGTGAGTATCTGGGAGCGCATGCTCTTCGACCCAGGCGAGAACCGCCGCGGTTTCCCCGACCTCATCGCCTTGGGTCGGCAGCCGGGCGAATACTGCTTGGTTGAAGTGAAAGGCCCCGGCGATCAACTGCAGCACAGCCAGCGTCGTTGGCTGCAATTTTTTGCCGATCATGGCATACCTGCTCGAGTGGCAAAAGTGGAGTGGACCGATGCTTGAGCAGCGGGTGACGGTGCGCGAGCTGGCATTGTTTTGCCATCGCAGCGGCGATATCGACCATCGTTTCACGCCCTCCCCGACCGGCCTGCAGGGTATGGAGGGGCATCAGCGGGTGTATCGCCGCCGCCCCGCCAGCTATTGCAGTGAATTCCCGGTGCGGTTTGTATATGCAACACAAAACGAGGGAATCTGCGATGAGGCGCCCCGTGCAGAGCGCCGCGAAGGTGCTGGTGAAGAGCACCCTGCCTTCAGCCTCATTGTGAGCGGGCGTGCCGACGGCTACGATCCAGAGCAGGCTCTGGTTGAAGAAATTAAAACCTGCCGGGTTGATCCGGCCCGCATTCCCGCGGCAATGACACGTCTGCACCTGGCTCAGGGCCGTCTGTACGCGGCAATGATTGCCGCCAGTGAAGACCTGCCAGAGCTGGCGGTGCAGCTCACTTGGCTGCAGTTGGATACGGACCATGAATATCCGCTGCGGCAGGTTTACACTCGCGCCGAGCTTGATGAATTTTTGTGCGATACGCTGGCGCGTTACAGCGCCTGGCTGGCGCAAGTGCTGCGGCGCACCCGCAGTCGAGACGCAAGCCTGGCGACTTTGGCCTTTCCTCACGCGCAGTTCAGGGCAGGGCAGCGCGAACTGTCGGAGCGTGTGTATAAGTGTATCCACCAGGCGGGCCAGTTGCTGCTCGAGGCACCTACAGGCATTGGAAAAACGGCAGCGGTACTGTATCCGGCGCTGAAAGCACTGGGTACGGGGCGCCACGAGCGTGTGGTGTTTGCAACCACGCGAATTAGCGGACGGCGCGCTGCGCAGCAGGCTATGGTGCGTTTCAGCGATGCAGGGTATGCGGGTAACGCGCTCAGTCTGACGGCCAAAGAGCAGGCTTGCCTGGCGCCGGGTAAAGCCTGCCATGGTGATGATTGCCCCTATGCTCGAGGCTATTACGAACGTTTGCCCGCGGCGCTGAGTGAGGCGCTGGGTGCGCCTGAGCTGGGCCGTGAAGCGCTGGCGGAGATTGCTCAGCGGCATGCGGTGTGCCCCTATCAACTGAGCCTCGACTTGGTGCCTTGGGTCGATGTGATTGTGGCAGACGTACATCATGTGTTCAGCCCGACCGCCAACCTTGCCGAGCATTTGACGGCGAGTGGGGGGCGCTGGACGGTGTTGCTGGACGAGGCGCATGGCCTGCCCGACCGCGCGCGAGGCATGTACGGCGCAGATTTGTCCAAGGCTTTAGTGATGGCAGCGCGGCGAGAGGCGCCGCCGCGCCTTCGGCAGCTGCTTGAGCGCCTCAACCGGCAGCTGCTGAAGCTGTCGAAGCTGGAGTGGTCAACCGATACAGGCTACTGGTTGGATCAGGTGCCCGAAGCGTTGGGTAATTGCCTCGGTGACTGCATTGAAGCGGTGAATGCAGAACAGGCGCTGGACGCCTTTGTGCTGCAGTCGCGGCCCGCCCTGCGTGACCTGTATTTTTCAGCACTGCAGTGGCAGCGCCTGCTGGACTGCTGGGGTGACGAGTTTCGCCTGGAGCTGGTGCGAGGTGTTGGCCCGCAAGGTTTACACTTGCGCGTGCATTGCCTGGAACCTTCCCGGTTGTTGGCGCTGCGTCACCGGGCCATGCATGCACTGGTAGTGTTCTCGGCGACATTGAGCCCGCAACAATGGGCATTAGATAGCCTCGGGCTGGAGGCCTCTGCGGTGGCCTGGTGTGCGCCCTCCCCCTTCAGCAGCGGCCAGTTGCGGGTGCAGCTGGCCACGCATATCGACACCCGATTGCAGCACCGTCACGCGAGTTTGCCAGCATTGGCCACATTACTGCTCACATGGCTGGACACCGAGTCCGGTAACTGTTTGCTCTATTTTCCTTCCTACCAGTACCTCGATGCCTGCCTGCAGCAGATGTTGCAGCTAGGTTGGCCCGAGGGTCGCCATCGTTGGGTGCAGGGCCGCGCGCCTGCAGCCCTTGTCGATGAGGGCAGCGCTGGCGGCAAGAGCGAGGAAAGGGTCGGTGACTTATTGAATTTACTGCAGCAGGCGCGCAACGTGGCGGCCTTTTGCGTGCTGGGTGGTGCGTTCGGGGAGGGTATTGACCTTCCGGGAGACGAGTTGTGCAGTGTGGTGGTTGTCAGTGTCGGCTTGCCCCAGCTGAACGCGAGCAATGAACAACTGCGCCGCTTGTATGCCTGCCGCTACGGCAACGGGTTTGACTACGCCTATCAATATCCCGCGGTGCAAAAAGTCAGCCAGGCACTGGGCCGTGTGGTACGTACTGGCACCGACCGCGGCAAAGCACTGTTGATCGATACACGCTATGCAGAACCAGGCTGGCGGGCGCTGTTGCCACCCTGGTGGGACTACAGCGACTATTCTGCTGTAGGTGAGCGATAACCCGGCTTGGCAAACGCCAGTTGCACCGTACCAATGATTCGCTCACGAAAACCGCCTTCGCAGTAACACAAGTAGAATTCCCACATGCGGATAAACTGGTCGTCGAAGCCTTGACGGCGCACGGCCTCCAGCTGCGCCATAAAGCGCTCTCGCCACGCCGCCAGGGTGCGGGCGTAGTCCAGCGTGATATCCCGCAGGTGTACCATCTGCATGTCGGTATCACGTGCCAAGTGATTAGCGATGACCGATAGCGAGGGCAGGCATCCGCCTGGAAAGATAAAGCGCTTGATGAAGTCGACGGTGTCGCGTGCTTCCTGGTAGCGCTGATCGCTGATGGTGATGGCTTGAATGACCATTTTCCCGGTCGGTTTCAGCAGCTCGCTGCAGCGGGAAAAGTAGGTGCCATAGAACTGGTGCCCCACCGCTTCAATCATCTCTATGGAGACGAGCTTGTCGAATTGCCCAGTGAGATTGCGATAATCCTCGCAGAGCACGGTCACTTGGCTTCCCAGGCCCAACTCGGCCACCTGCTGACAGGTATGTGCGTACTGTTCTTGTGAGATGGTCGTGGTGGTAACGCGGCATCCGTAGTGTTGCGCTGCATGAATGGCCATGCCTCCCCACCCTGTGCCGATCTCCAACAGGTGGTCATCCGGCTTCAGCTCCAGCTGTTGACAGATTTCATCGAGCTTGGTGATTGACGCCTCGTTTAATGAAGCCTCCTCACTGGGGAAGATGGCAGACGAGTACATCATGGTGGGGTCTAGGAACAGGCGGAAAAAATCGTTGCCCAGATCATAATGTGCCGCAATATTGCGGCGCGAACCGGTGTGCGTGTTGCGGTTCATGCCGTGAGCAATTTTCAGGCCGAGCCGAACAAACCAGGACTGGCGGCCTTCCATAGCCTCCATGGTCACCATATTGGCGCTGAACAGACGCGTGACGGCCGTGAGGTCGGGCGTTGACCAATCACCCTCGATATAGGCCTCGCCCGAGCCTATGGTGCCACCAGCCAGCAGTTTGCTGTATAGAGCCGGATTGTGCACGGTGACCTCGGCGTGCGGCTCGCCCTCACGTTCAGAGTTGCCGATGCGGAAGGTTTCACCTCGATCATGGAGGGTAAGGCTGCCAACGGCGAAATTGTCGAGCACTCGCAGAATGAGTTTGCGTGCCAGCTGGTGGTTGGACCAGCGTTTGCCGGCTTTGGTTTGCAGCCGAACTTGGCTGACACTCATATCGCTCATATCAAGCTCCAGAAGCTTTCGATTCGGGGTGGTTGTGCACCGGCACCCCTTTAAAAAACAGGCGTATTGCCTGCCAGTAAATGCCTGATACAACTTTCAAAGTCATTAGCGGGTAGCGCCAAAGAATACTGTTCAAATTGCGGGCGGTCATGGGTAAAGCGTGCAAGGCGAGGCTGGCTTCGAAGATTCGCCCCTCCTCCGTATCCGTTGCAAGGTAAATTGACAGCTGCTCTGCCGGGGTATTGCTGCGCCACACATAGTCCATGCCCATGGGGTTGAACGGCGATACATGCAGTGCTTTGTCGAAGGTATGCTGCAACCATGCGTTGCCTGCTTCAGGCCCGCTTAGCACGTAGCTGTGGCGTTCGTCCCACGGCGTGTTGGTGACTTCTGCCACCAGGTATTCAAGCCGGGTTTCGTCTTCATTGAAGCAGTAGTAGCAGGCAATGGGGTTGATCACATAGCCAAAGTAGCGCAGGTTGGCCAGCAGGTAGATGGGCCCACTGTGTTCATTGCCGGTCTCCTCGCGGATACGCCGGCGAACTTCGTCGATGAGCGGTAGCGTGGGGTCACCCAAAAAATCACTGCGTAAAAACTGCGCCGGGGCCCAGCGTGTGCTGGACCAGAGCCAGCGCTTGGCGAACAGCTGTGGTAGTTCGTCGAGGCAAATCCAGGGCATAAAAACCCGGTAACTGAACGCGTGCACCCGTGGCATAAACCGGCGGTGGCTCAGGGTGCCTTGGTAGAGCCTGGATTTCACGCTGCGGCCTTACCCACCTGGTCGATGCCTTCGGCAACGCGTAGCGCGCTTACCACGCCATCTTCATGGAAACCGTTGTGCCAATAGGCTCCGCAGTACCAGGTGTTGCGGTTGCCGTTGATCTCTTGCCACCGTTGTTGAGCTTTGATGCCGTCGAGGGAAAACACGGGATGGGCGTAGTTAAAGGTGCCGAGTATCCGGTTGGGGTTGATTGCAGCGGTGTCGTTGAGTGTGACACAAAACGTCTCGGGTGCCTTGATGCCCTGCAAGATATTCATGTTGTAGGTCACCACCGCTCGTTTCGCATCCACGCCAAGGCGATAATTCCAGCTCGACCACGTGTTGCGGTTTTGCGGCAGTAAGCGCACGTCGGTATGCAAGACCACCTCGTTACTCTGGTAGGGGAGTGCGCCTAGAATAGCTGTTTCCTCCGCTGATGGGTCGGCAAGCATGCCTAACGCCTGGTCTGAATGGGTGGCAACCACAACCTGGTCAAAACGGAAGCTGCGGCCATCCTGGAGCACGAGGCTGACGCCGCGTGCGTCGCGGCTGATGTGTGTCACGGTGCTGGAGGTGTGTATGCGATCGTCAAATCGCTGGCACAGCGGGCGCAGATATTCCCGAGAGCCACCTTCTACAACGCGCCACTGCGGCCGGTCACTGACTGACAGTAAGCCGTGGTTACGGAAAAAACGCAGGAAGAACTCCAGTGGAAATTCGGTAATGCTGGCGCAATCTGCTGACCAAATTGCCGATGCCATGGGCACTAAGTAATGGCTACTGAAGGTGGCGCCATAGCGCTTGCGTGCAAGGTAGTGGCCAAGTGTTTCACCGGCCTCCAGCAGGCCCGCCTCAAGGTCTGCAACCGACTCCCGATTGAAGCGCAAAATGTCCCTGACCATGCCCAGAAAACGGGGCGACACCAGATTGCGGCGTTGTGCAAACAGGGTATTTATGCTGCTGCCTGAATATTCCAGCCGGCTGTCGTTGTCGCTGACGCTGAAACCCATTTCGGTCGCCCGGCTGCTCACACCAAGTTCTTTCAGCAAAGCAATGAAATTCGGGTAAGTCCAATCATTATAAACAATGAAGCCCGTGTCTACCGCGTAGCGCCTGGTGCCCAGCTTCACATCCACTGTGGCGGTGTGGCCACCGACCTGCGTGCCTGCCTCGAAAACCGTAACCTGATGTTTGCGGCTTAAGTAGTGGGCACAGGACAGGCCGGAAATCCCGGAACCGATGACTGCGATATCCAATGTAGTGAATCCTCCCGGCGTAATCGCAGCAGTTAGTGGTAAAACCGCAGACGTTGTCGCCCAAAAACAGTAATTATATGGCCAAATTACGCCACCGGGGGGGCTCTGGATC
>ERZ887849.489-NODE-489-length-42503-cov-43.697913_pt1 | contig 42503 bp, 41 predicted proteins | sample MGYA00521267_ERZ887849 | MGnify/ENA primary metagenome ERZ887849 (study PRJEB32303, sample SAMEA104408601) | aquatic metagenome | biome: Brackish water; feature: Pelagic; material: water | place: Baltic Sea | collected 2014-06-06T16:11:00 | depth 2,863 m ... | reverse complement strand
CGGCCTCCATTATTATTTCTATTTCGTCCGAATGAATTACTATTTCCCGGCTCTCCCAGTGAAACGATTTGTCCACCAGATGCTCCATTCCTAAAATTATTATTAGGTCTTCGACCATTTGGTCTCAAATTATTACGACCTCTCGGTCTTCTTACAAAAGTTGTCATTTTGATTGTTTTATCTATTTTAAAAAAAATTACTTAATAGATGATTGAAATTCTCACATTAAGTTACATTTGTCAAAAGATATTTACATCTTAGCCGCAAGAATACAGCGAATTTCGTTGTTAATTAATTGATATTTATCCAAAATTCTAAAGGAATGATCTTGTAAAAGTTTACTTATTGTTCTGTACTGCCTATCTCCTAGTTCCAAAGCAAGATACCCATTTTTTTTCAAAGCTGACTGAGCAAGCGCAATTATTTTTTTATAATACAATACTCCATTAAAGCCACCAACTAATGCCTGCTTTGGCTCAAAATTTTTTACATCCTCAGACAATTTGGCATAATCTGATGAGGATAAGTAAGGAGGATTGGAAAAAATGACATCAAACTTATCTTTTGTATGTAGGGTTAATAAATCAAGTCTCATAAGCTTTGCTCTGTTATTAAGATTATGTAATTCAATATTTTTTTTAGCAACTTCTAAAGCGTTGCTACTAATATCTACTCCCATTCCTTGAGATTTGTGCATTTCTTTTAAAAAAGAAATAAGCAAACATCCTGATCCGCAACCAAGATCAAGCACTTTATATGCTTTGTTTTTATCTTTTATTTTTTTTAATAAAAGTTCAATAAGTATTTCAGTTTCTGGTCTTGGTATCAAAACTCTCTTATCTACAAAATAATTTTCATTCCAAAATTCTTTTTTGTTAAGAATGTAAGCAACGGGCTCTTTTTGTTTTCTTCTTTCAACTAATTTACTGAACAAATCTTCTTGCTCTTTGTTAAGAGTAACATCTTGTTTGGTTATTAAATTAATTCTGGTCGTATTTAAAATATTTGCCAAAATAACCTCTGAATCTATTTTTGCTGTTTGGATATTGTGATTTAATAAATCTTTATAATTTTTTTGCAAAATTTCTTGTACTGTATTCATAAAACTTACTTGACGCTTTCCAATAATTCTTCTTGATGTTTCATTTGCAAAGCATCAGACATTTCTGAAAAATCATCACCCGCTAAAAAACCAGTTAATTTATGCATGGTTAAATTAATTCTGTGATCGGTTACTCTTCCTTGCGGAAAATTATAAGTTCTAATTCTCTCTGATCTATCACCGCTTCCAATTTGACTTTTTCTTGCAACCGATCTTTCTTTTTCTATTCTTAATCGTTCAGCCTCATACAATTTTGATCTTAAAATTTTTAAAGCTTTGGCTTTGTTTTTGTGCTGAGATTTCTCATCTTGCTGCGATACGACAACGCCTGTTGGAATATGGGTAATTCTAACAGCACTATCGGTTGTGTTTACAGATTGGCCTCCGGGACCACTTGATCTAAACACGTCTATTCTAAGATCATTTTCGTCAATTTTAATATCTACTTCTTCAGCTTCTGCAAGCACGGCAACGGTTGCAGCTGACGTGTGCACTCTTCCTTGAGTTTCGGTATCGGGAACTCTTTGAACTCTATGAACTCCAGACTCAAATTTAAGTTTAGAAAAAACATTTTTACCAGTAATTGAGAAAATAACCTCTTTAAATCCACCAGCCTCGCTTGCAGAGGCGCTTAAAACCTCTACTCTCCATCCATTAATCGATGATACTTTTTGATACATATTAAATAAATCAGAAGCAAACAAAGAAGCCTCTAATCCTCCCGTACCAGCTCTAATTTCAACAATAGCGTTTTTCTCATCTGCCTCATCTTTCGGTAAAAGAAATACTTTTATTATCTTTTCAAATTCTATTTCTTTTTTTTTTATTTCTTCCACATCTAATTCAGCCATCTCTCGTATTTCTTTATCAGAGTTTTTATCATCTAATATTTTTTTTAAATCTTCTTTATCTTTGTAAAGCTGTATAAAATTTTTGACTGTTTCTACTACTTCTCCAATGGACGAATATTCTTTAGAATTTTTAACGAACTCTTTTTTATCTACATCTGTTTTGGATAAACTAGATTCTAAATCATTATAACGTTTTAAAATATTTTGTAATTTCTCTAAGGGTATCATGGTGTTGAATAGTTAGTTTTCTGATCTAATCTCAGCAGCTTTTTTCTCTACTAAAGAAACAACATGATCAATAATTTGATCGGAGGGAACTTTATGATCTGCAAGACCATGAAGGTAAATCATATTATTACCTTTGCCGCCGCCAGTTAAACCAATATCTGTTTGCGAGGCTTCACCTGGGCCATTAACTACGCAGCCAATAATAGAGAGTGTTAATGATTCTTTGATATGTGATAATTTTTTCTCTAATACCTCAACTGTCTTAATTACTTCAAATGCTTGCCTGGCGCAGGATGGGCATGAAATAATTCTAACTCCTCTATGTTTGAGATTTAAACTTTTTAAAATCTCTAAACCTGCTTTAATTTCATCAACTGGGTCGGAAGATAAAGAAACTCTAATTGTATCCCCGATGCCATCCATCAATAACATTCCCATACCAATAGAAGATTTAACCGTACCTACAAAATAACTGCCAGCTTCTGTAATTCCTAGATGAAGAGGATAATCACATTTAGATGCCAAAATTCTGTATGAATGTGTTGCAAGAAAAATATCTGAGGCCTTAACGCTTATTTTAAAGTTGAAAAAATCTAGATCTTCTAAAATTTTAATATTCATCATAGCACTTTCAACTAATGCTTCTGGGCAAGGTTCTTTATATTTTTCTAATAAAGCACTATCTAGGGATCCTCCATTAACACCAATTCTGATAGAGCAATTATAATCCTTTGCTGCTTTCACTATGTCGGCAACTCTTTCTTTCGAGCCAATATTTCCTGGATTTATTCGAAGACAACTTGCACCTGATTTTGCAGCCTCTATTGCTCTTTTATAATGGAAATGAATGTCAGCAACTATGGGTACATTTATTTGTTTAACGATTTGAGCTAACGCTTTGGTAGATTCTTCATCTGGACAAGAAACTCTAACAATATCTGCGCCTGCTTCTTCTAGATCATTAATTTGTTTTACAGTTCCTTTAACGTCTGTTGTTAATGTATTGGTCATAGACTGAACTGATATGGGCGCATCACCTCCAACCAAAACTTTGCCGACACTAATTTGTCTCGATTTTCTTCTATTTATTGTTCGAAAAGGTCTGATCTCGCTCATTTATCTAGTCCAAACGCATTATGAATAACTTGAACAGCTTCTTTAGTATTTTTCTCATCTACTAAAACAGAAATTTTTATTTCCGAAGTAGATATAACCTGAATGTTAATTTTTTTTGAGGAAAGAGCATTAAACATTTTATAAGCGACACCTGGATGAGTAATCATTCCGGCACCAACAATGGATACTTTTGAAACTTTATCGTCTGTCAGCAAATGATCATATTCTAATTCATTTTTTAATTGATCCATAACAGATTTTGTTTTTTTAAGATCATCTCTTTTAATTGTAAAAGTTATATCTGTTTTTTGATTATCTGCCGAAATATTTTGCACAATCATATCAACCACAATACTGTTTTCATATAATGGCTTAAAGATTGCGGATGCAACACCTGGCTTATCTTTTACTCCCTGCAAGGTTACTTTTGCATCATCACTCGAATAAGCAACTCCTGTAATAACTTTGTCGTAAGAAATTTTATCTTCGGCTGCAATATGCGTACCAGAATTATTTGAAAAAGTTGATTTGACATAAATTTCAACATCATTAATCATTGCTTTTTGAACGGAATAACTTTGCATTACTTTTGCTCCTAAAGTTGCCATCTCTAACATTTCTTCATATGAAATTTTTTCAATTTTTTTTGCTTTTGGTTCTATAGCTGGATTGGTCGTATAGACACCTTCAACATCAGTATAAATTTCACAAAAGTCTGCTTCCAAACATTTTGCAATAGCCACAGCCGATGCATCAGAGCCGCCTCTACCAATTGTTGTAATTCTATTTTCTTCTGACAAACCCTGAAATCCAGGTATAATTGGAACAATACCTTGATCCATCGATTCATTTAACACTTTAGAATTTACAGAAATAATTTTGCTGTTTTTATAATCACCTTCAGTGACAATAGGGATTTGCCAACCAAGCCAAGATCTAGCTTTAATTCCTAATTTTTGTAAAGCACCAGCTAACAAAGTTGAGGTTACCTGTTCACCAGAGGATAACAAAGCATCATATTCATCATTTGGAAAGTCATCTGAAATTTTTTTAGATTTTTGAATTAAATCATTAGTAACACCGGCCATAGCCGAAACAACCACTGCTACTTTATGATTTTGGTCAATTTTTTTTTTAATTATATTGGCCACGTGTAATATTCTGTCTGTATCTGCGACAGAGGTACCGCCAAATTTCATTACAATTTTAGACATATAAAGTATATTTTTGGTACATAATTACTCTGGTAGATAAAAATAAGCAATAATACAAAAATATTTATGAATAAAAAAACCTCCAGCGACACTGAGATTAAAAAATTTTCTGATATGGCTGCAGAATGGTGGGATCCTAATGGCAAGTTTTCTCCCTTGCATAAATTTAATCCTGTACGACAAGAATATCTTGTTAACAAAATAGCGAAACATTTTTTATTAGACCTTGATAAAAATTTTTCTTTCTCCAAAATTAATCTGCTCGATGTTGGTTGCGGCGGCGGTTTGCTGTGTGAGCCATTTGCAAGGTTAGGAGCAAAAGTAACAGGGATTGATGCTTCAAAAAATAATATAGAAGTTGCAAAAACACATGCAAAAAAAACAAATTTAAATATTAATTATTTAAATAAATTACCAGAGGACATGACTGGAGCTAAATACGATGTTGTTTTATGCATGGAAGTTATAGAGCATGTTGAAAACGTAGATTTATTTGTTGAAAGTTGCACTAAACTTTTAAATAAAAATGGAATTATTTTTTTTTCTACAATCAACCGTAATCCAAAATCTTACTTATTCGCAATTCTTGGTGCTGAATATATATTAAGATGGCTTCCAATAGGAACACACGATTGGAGCAAATTTATAAAACCGCAAGAAATGATTAATTATGTTTCTCCTTATTTTTTAATTCACCAGGAGACAATAGGTGTTACTTTTAATCCTTTAATTAATAAATGGAAATTAAGCAAAGACACTTCCGTAAATTACATGTCTTACTTTACTAAAAATTAATCTTAGCTATTAGTTTTGCTGATCCAAGGCACGGTACTAACTTCTATACCCTCTTCCAGCAATTCATTAGTTTCTTCAGGGGTAGTGTTACCATAAATATTTCTCACATTTTTTTTATCATAATAAATAGATCTAGCTTCTGAAGCGAACTTATCACCAACAAATTCTGCATTTTTTTCAACATAATTTCTTAAATCAGCTAATTTTTTTTGGACGTTTTTAAATATTTCTTTTTGCTTATCACTCTCTACTTTGCTGCCGATCGCAACTTGTGGTGACATTAGTTGTTTTGTTATTTTATTAGAGGTACCACAAATGCAACTAAGCATTTTTTTCTTCTCTAATTTATCGAATTCTTTTGAACTACTAAACCAACTTTCAAATTCTTTTCCGCACTCACATTTAAGTTGATATTTTATCATGAAGTTTATGTAATAATTATTTGAAAAATTTCAATATACTAACTATTCTTTGCTGAAGGAAAGAATAACTGTACCTAAATTGATGCCAAATTTATTTATTTTTGCAATATTTAAAAGATTTTTTTCATCCTGCAAAAACATCCAGTCATCAAAATCAACTTTAAATTTACTATTCCCGATACTTAAATTAAATTTATATTTCCAGTTAAAAGCATTTCCGCTGGTAGATCCTGATGCAATTCCTATTACCCCGTCAGCAAATCCAGTATAATAATTATTACCCTCTTTTGTTAATTTCCAGACTCTAAGCTCTTTAGTGCCATCATCATAAACAAAGTCTTCTTTTAAAATTAACTGCTTGCCGTCCCAGGTCCCATCAATATGGACAACGAAAGATTTTTTGATATTTCCAAATCTATCTTCAAAAACTCCTCTTGCAATTGTTTTTCCAGCAAAAAACTCCTCAAGTTTTAATTCTGGTTTCTTTAATTTAAAATCTTCTAATTTCATAGTTGAACAACCATTTAACACGATCACTAACAAAATGCTTATAAAAATATTTTTAAGTTTAATCATGCGTAGAAATTAGATTTTACTCTTTCTAATATAATTTTACTACCCTCTAAAAAATTGAGTTTGTTTATTTCGCTTTTAGATACCCATTTTATTGTCTGCGACTCTCTGGCTTTAATTGTGCCTGTCCATTTTTTCAATAAAAAAACGGCCATAATAATTACTTCATTTTTTTTATAACTATGGGTAACGTTATCAATAATATTTAAGTCTTTAATTTGTACAACAATACCAAGTTCCTCATGCAGTTCTCTGATAATTGCATCATAAAAATTTTCATTGTGCTCTAATTTTCCACCAGGAAATTCCCAATATTCTGCAAAGGTTTTGTGTGATGGTCTTTTGGAAACTAAATATTTATTTTTTTTTTGCAAAATACTGCAAGAAACTAACCTTGTTTTCACAATTAACTTCGGTAGTCTGCGTTAATAGAAACATACTCCTGGGTTAGATCGCAAGTATAAACTGTGAAACCATCTTTTCCTGAACCCATTTCAACATCAATTACTATATTATCTCCAAGCATATATTCTTTAACTTCGTGCTCTTTATAATTTTTTGAGATTTCACCATCTTTAAAAATTAAATATCCACCAATTTTTAAGGATATTTTATCTTTATTTATATATTCATTTGTTTTTCCAACAGCCATAATAATTCTTCCCCAATTAGGGTCCGCAGCAGCGATAGCTGTTTTAACTAATGGTGAATTTCCAATAGAAAATCCAATTGCTTTTGCCAAACTTTTACTTTTACAATTTTTAATATTAATTGTAATAAATTTTTTAGCACCCTCTCCATCTATAGCAACTTGTTTTGCAAGATTGAGCATAACCTGCTCCAACTTTTTTTCAAAAACTTTTGCTTCTGCTGAGTCTTTATTTGTAATTATTTTGTTTGTTGATTTATTGGTTGCAAATAATAAAACCATGTCATTGGTAGAAGTGTCTCCGTCAACCGTGATAGCGTTAAAAGTATTTTCTACCTTTTTTTTCAATAAATTATTAAGAACCGATGGAGCAATGTTCGCATCGGTAAATATAAAGCCAAGTAGTGTCCCCATATTTGGAAATATCATCCCAGATCCCTTTGCTATTCCAGAAATGTTTACAGTTTTTCCCCCTATGGTAAAAGTTTCAAAGGCCATTTTTGCAATTGTATCTGTTGTCATGATGGTATGAGCCGCAGCTACCCAGCTAAGTCTGCTTGGTTGTGCAGTACTATCTAATAATTTATCTAGAGAATATTTTATTTTAATGGCGGGAAATTTTTCTCCGATCACTCCTGTCGAAGCGAACAAAATATCTTTAGAAGAAATATTTTTATTTCTAGATATTAAGTAAGCAATTTCATTCAAGCTATCGAAGCCTTGCTGTCCATTGAGCGTGTTTGCATTTTTAGTATTAACAAACAGACCTTTAATTTTTTTTGATTTTATTTTTTTGTTCCAAGTTATGCAGTGAGATTTAGCTGCTGATTTAGTATATACTCCAGCAAAGGAAGCTCCATCTTTAAAGTAAAAGAAACAAATATCGTTTCTTTTTTTTTTATAAAGATCAGCGGTGCCAAAAGCTAATTGTAAGCCTTCTATATTGGGTAGTTCTGGAAAATCCTTCACCCTATATTCTGATCTTTTGCCAAAAATTTGATTAAAACTTATTGTCATAATTAATAATTTGATAAAGAAGTGGTTTATAAGTTAGAAATGACAACTTTGCTATTAATAATTAAGATAATGCGCCGATATAAATGCTTAAAAATTTAAATTTTTTAAAAAATATTTTTGGATCTACCAATCAAAGAAAGGTTAGCGCTTTACAACCTATTGTTGATCAGATCAATGCCTTGGAACATTCTTTACTAGCACTTTCTGACAGTGAATTAAAAAACAAAACGTTAGAATTTAAGCAAAGACTTAAAAACAAAGAGACTATTGATCAAATTATGCCTGAAGCTTTTGCGGTAGTTCGGGAAGCAAGCAAAAGAGTTATTGGGCAAAGACATTTTGATGTTCAATTAATGGGTGGACTTGTTTTGCATCAGGGAAAAATTGCGGAGATGAAAACAGGAGAGGGTAAAACGTTAGTTGCAACCCTGCCAGTTTATTTAAATAGCTTATTAGACAAAGGTGTTCATGTCGTAACTGTTAACGATTACTTGGCAAAAAGAGACTCCGAATGGATGGGCAAAATATACAAATTTTTGGGTTTAAGTGTTGGCTGTCTTACTAGTCAAACAAATGATGCAGACAGAAAAAGTGTTTATAATTGCGATGTAGTTTACGGAACTAATAATGAATTTGCCTTTGATTATTTAAGAGACAATATGAAACTTTCCATTGAAGAAATGGTGCAAAGAGATTTTTATTATTGCATCGTGGATGAGGTGGATAGTATTTTAATTGATGAAGCAAGAACTCCATTGATTATTTCTGGTCCATCAGAAAATAACGCTACTGAATATTTTTTATGCAATAAAATAGTTAGTGAATTACATAAAGACCATTACCAAGTTGATGAGAAAGATCGTAATGTTAATTTAACAGACGCTGGGATAGATGCGGTGGAAACTAAACTTGCGCAACTTAAGCTTTTGCAAGGATCAAATTTTTATGATCCTCAGAACCTCTCATTAGTTCATCATATTAACCAATCATTAAAGGCAAATCTTCTTTTTGCAAAAGATAAAGACTATATCGTACGGGATAATCAGGTTCAAATTATAGACGAATTTACTGGAAGAGTTTTGGAGGGAAGAAGATATTCTGACGGATTGCATCAGGCTATAGAAGCCAAGGAGGGAGTACCTATTCAAAGTGAAAATCAAACTTTTGCTTCTATTACCTACCAAAATTATTTTAGACTTTATAAAAAATTATCTGGCATGACAGGAACGGCTATGACTGAAGCCGAAGAACTATTTGATATCTACAAATTAGATGTTGTTGAAATGCCAACTAATGTTGAAATGAGAAGAAAAGATTTAAATGATCGTATTTATAGAACTGAAAACGAAAAACTAAAAGCGATTGTTGATGATATTAAAGAAGCACATGCAAATAAGCAGCCTATTTTGGTTGGAACGACAAGTATAGAAAAGTCAGAAAAAATTTCGAATATTTTAAAAAAAGAAAAAATTACGCATAGCGTATTGAACGCAAAACAACACGAAAAAGAAGCCGAAATTATTGCATTAGCAGGTCAACCTGGTTCGGTAACTATTGCAACCAATATGGCGGGTCGAGGCACTGATATACAGTTGGGTGGTAATTTGGATGCTAGATTAAAAATAGCTACTAATAAAGATACTGAAAAAGAATTGCACAAAAAAGATAAGGAACAAGTAATTGCCAGCGGTGGTTTATTTGTTATTGGAACTGAAAGACACGAAAGTCGAAGAATAGATAATCAATTACGAGGCAGATCTGGACGACAGGGAGATTCTGGAAAATCAATTTTTTACTTAAGCTTAGAAGATGATCTTATGAGAATTTTTGGATCAGAAAAAATTGATTATATGTTGCAAAAACTTGGCTTTAAAGAAGGAGAGTCTATTGACCATCCTTGGATTAACAAAGCTCTTGAAAAAGCCCAGCAAAAAGTTGAATCGCGAAACTTTGATATCAGAAAAACTCTTTTACAATTTGACGATGTAATGAATGATCAGCGAAGGGTTATTTACGAACAAAGATTACATGTCATGAAGAGCGTGGATATCTACTCTGTCATTGATGGTGTTTTCAAAGAAGTGATCGATGAAATTTTATTAGCAAGTAACAACTTAAGTGAAAATATAGAAGACAGAAATAATTTTAAACTTAAAGTTGAACGAATAACAGGAATGAAAATTTCAGATGATGAATTTAAAAATTTTCTAACTTACTCAAAAGAAAAAAAAATAGAAATATTACAAAAAAATTTTACAAATAAACGAAAGTCAAGAATTGAAAAAATTTCTGATATAAACAATCAAGACGTAGAAAAAAAAATATTTTTACAAAATCTAGACTTTGAATGGAGAAGTCATTTGCAGTATTTAGAGCAATTAAGACAAGTTATTGGTCTGAGAGGCTATGGACAAAAGAACCCGCTGGATGAGTATAAAAGAGAAAGTTTTGAATTATTTCAAAATTTATTAAATAAGATAAAAGAAAATTTAATATTATTTTTATCGAATCTTGAAGTGTCTTTAGAAACTCCTAATAACAAAGCATCAAATCAAAGAAGTGATACTGGCACTGAAAAAGTAGAAGGTTGTTTGCTCACTCATAATGCAAAAGAAAAAATATCGAGAAACGAAAAGTGTCCGGCTACTGGCAAAAAATTTAAACAGTGTTGCGGCTCTTTAATATAGCAACCAAATCACTATTCCCAATACAAACAATACTAAAGGAATAATAATTTTTTTATTATTCAAAACATTTTGTTTAGAAAATTTAAATATATTTTCATTAAAGATATCAGTTTCTTCTGGAAGTTTTGATCCAATTGATAAGAATTTATTTTTTCTTTCTTCAATAATATTCTTAGAATCTTTATTAAAAAAAGCTTCAAGATTTCTAACTAATGCTTGCTTAATAAAACTAGCTGCCTGTTCTGGATTACGGTGTGCCCCACCTAAGGGTTCTTTTATAACTTCATCAATAATTTCATTTTTCAATAAACTTTGAGCGGTTATTTGCATAGACTCCGCAGCTTCTTTTGATTTTGATGCATCTTTCCATAAAATAGAGGCGCATCCTTCTGGGGAGATCACAGAATAAATAGCATGCTCTAACATTAAAACTTTATTTGATGTTGCTAAGGCAATTGCCCCACCCGAACCACCCTCTCCTATTACTACAGATATAATTGGCTGGGATATGGACAGGCAGCATTCTATAGATTTTGCAATAGCTTCTGCCTGACCTCTTTCTTCAGCTCCTTTTCCTGGGTAAGCACCTGGGGTATCAATAAAAGTGATGACGGGAATTTTAAATTTTTCTGCAAGCTTCATTAATCTAATGCATTTTCGGTATCCCTCCGGTCGCATCATACCAAAATTTCTTTTTAATCTACTTTCAGTATCACTTCCTTTTTCCTGACCCAAAACCAAAACAGACTGATCATTTAATTTTGCAAATCCAGCAATAATTGCCTCATCTTCTCCAAACAATCTATCTCCGGAAATAGGCTGAAAATTACTAAAAATATTTTTTATATAGTATTCGGATCTTGGTCGGTCATTATGTCTTGCTACTTTAGTTTTTTGCCAGCCGTCTAAATTAAAATAAATTTCATTTATTTTTTTATCGATTGCAAATTGTACTTTTTGAATTTCATTACTATTCAAAGATGATAAACCACTATTTTCAAAAGGATTTTTTAAACTTTCGATTTGAGCATCGAGTCCTTCTAATTCTTTTTCAAAATCTAAATATTGCATTTGTTTGATAAAATTACATTCAATCTATGCTTTAAAATTATTATATATGCAGAATCATAAATAACAATTAATTTTGTTTAAACGCAAAAAATATTGCTCAATTGCATTAATTTTTAAATAAATTGACATTTAAATTTTTTAGTCCATTTTACCCGTTCTAAAAATGAGCTTAAAAAGCATTAGCATACAAAAATCTAAAATAAACGAAGAGCTGTACAGCTTCGTAAATAATGAAATCATTCCTGACACTGGAATAGAGGTAAATAATTTTTGGGAAGGGTTTATAGACGCTGCTAATAAATTAGCTGTTAAAAACAAATTACTATTAGAAAAAAGAGATGATATTCAAAAAAAAATAGATAATTGGCATATCAACAATAAAGATAATTTTAACCTTGAGGACTATAAAAATTTTTTAAAGGAAATTAATTATATAGTTGAAGAACAAGAAGATTTTACAATAGAAACTGAAAACGTAGATCAAGAAATATCAAATATTGCTGGGCCACAGCTCGTAGTTCCTATTGACAATGCTAGGTACGCTCTCAATGCGGCAAATGCTAGATGGGGCAGTTTATATGACGCTTTTTATGGAACTGATGTTATTAATGATGATGATGATTGTGTAAAAACCACTTCTTACAATCCCAAAAGGGGCAAAAAAGTAATAGAAAAAGGAAGGATACTATTAGATCAGGTTGTTCCGCTGGAAAAAGGTAATTGGAGTGAAGCATCTAGTTTTTTAATCGAAAAAGGAAATTTAATAATCCATCTGTTAGACAAAACCAAAACAACCTTACAAAATAAAGAAAAATTTATTGGGTACAATGGTACAAAGGAAAAGCCGACAACCATTCTTTTAAAAAATAACTACTTACATATTGAACTTAATATTGATGCAAAGCATGTAATTGGAAAAGACGACAGGGCGAACATAAGCGATATCGTTATTGAATCTGCAATTTCAACTATAATGGATTTAGAAGATTCAGTGGCTGCAGTTGATGCTAAAGATAAAATCAAGTGCTATAGAAATTGGCTTGGAATCATGAAGGGTACACTTCAAGCTGAAATGGTTAAGAATGGAAAAAAATTAATAAGAAAATTAAATAGCAATAGAGAATATTTAAATAGTAAAGACCAAAAAATTAGCCTTCATGGAAGATCTTTAGTTTTGGTTCGAAACGTTGGTCACTTAATGAAAAACCCTTCTATAACATTGGATGATGGATCAGAAATTCCAGAGGGAATAATGGATGCATTCATCACTGTACTTTGTGCAATTCATGACTTTAAAAACAAGTTAAATTCACGAACAGGTTCCATTTATATTGTAAAACCAAAAATGCATGGTCCTGAAGAAGTTGCGTTTGCTGATGAAATATTTTCAAACGTCGAAAAGGTTCTTAAATTAAAACCTAATACCATCAAAATTGGTATTATGGATGAAGAAAGAAGAACTACAGTAAATTTAAAAGAATGTATTAGACAAGCTAAAAAAAGAATAGCTTTTATTAATACTGGCTTTCTGGATAGAACTGGCGATGAAATGCACACCTCATTTGAAGCTGGTCCAATGATTTTTAAGGGAGAAATGAAAAAGTCTAGCTGGTTGCTTGCTTATGAAAATTGGAATGTAGACATAGGATTAAATTGTGGTTTTTCTGGTAAAGCACAAATTGGCAAAGGTATGTGGGCGATGCCAGATAAAATGAAAGATATGTTAGATCAAAAAGCAAGTCATCCAATAGCAGGTGCAAATTGTGCTTGGGTTCCATCTCCAACTGCAGCAACTCTTCATGCAACCCACTATCATAAAATAAATGTATTTGAGAGACAGAAAGAATTATTATCCAGAGATAAAGCTAATTTAAATGATATATTAACTATTCCAGTCGCAGACAGACCTAATTGGTCCAAAGAGGAAATAAATAAAGAAATTGAAAATAATGCCCAAGGTATTCTTGGCTATGTTGTGAGATGGATTGATCAAGGAGTAGGCTGTTCTAAAGTTCTGGATGTAAATAATATTGGACTCATGGAAGATAGAGCCACTTTGAGAATATCATCACAACATATCGCAAATTGGTTACACCACGAAATTACAACAAAAGAAAAAGTTTTAGAAATAATGAAAAAAATGGCGAAGGTTGTCGATCAGCAAAATAGTTCAGACAAAAGTTATGTACCGATGTCAAAAGATTTTGAAAACTCAGTATCCTTTAATGCAGCTTGCGAATTAATATTTGAAGGAAAAAATCAACCTTCTGGTTATACGGAACCTATTTTGCATTTGAGACGACTTGAAAAAAAATCAGCTTAGAATCTAGCTAGCTATTAGTTCGTATTTAATAAAATCTTGCTTGATCAATCCAAAGCCTAAACGATCTAATATTTTTGTAATTACAAGAAAATCCCTCGCATATTCTTTACTAGAATTAAGATTCTTAACTAATTGCAAAACTTCAAGAGTTGCTTTGTTATTCTCATTTTTTTCCAACATATTATAAATTTTATTTGGGATATAAATCTCATCAGGATTTACAAATTTTCTCAAAGAACTTGGTAAATATACTTTTTGCTGCGCTAACAAATTGATCATTGCCACATCTCTTTTTGTAACTTCGTATTTCTTATCATCAACCAAATCTGCAAAAGTTTCTAAAGACTTTTTTGATTTTGATTCTGGTTTCTCGTCAATTAGTAAAAAAACTGCATCTGATCTATGTAAAAATTTATCATTCGTTTCAAGATCGGATTTCTTTTTTTTCAAACTTTCAAAATACTGAACCATCTGTTCCTGAACTTCCTTTGTTAAATATTTTTGATCAATGTCTGATATGAGCTGATAATAAACTTTATTACCAAGGTTCAAAAATTTGCTTTTTTTGTAACTATTTTGCAAAGCCTCAATGAACGTAAGCTTTTGCTGCTGATCTTTTGTTAATAGAATTGCCTGATACAATAAAGCCCTTCCTTTAACAGGATGATATTTTATATAAGTTTCGTTTGGATTAAGCAAATCCTCAATTCCAAAAATAATTTTTTTATAGATGGCAAAAATATTTTCTGTTTTGAACAATTCAATGTTTGATCCCTGTTCTAAAAATTCAACTAATGCAAAATCATCTTCTGTTACAAACTCTTTTTTACTATCTTTATTCTCTAAAAGAATTTTTTCTACAAAGGGACTATTAAAAAAATATTTTGTTTTATTTAAATCACCTTTGAAAACTGAAAAACTAGGATTAAACATTGGATCCACTAAAGATGATAAGTGTATATTTAGTAAAGTATCTGTTTTGCTTTCTCCTTGTCTTGCTAGTAACATCCCTAATAAAAAGTTAACTTTTTGAATAAAGAAATCGTCTTTAAATCCATTTTCTCTAATTAATTCTAAATTTGCTAGGGCCTTTTTACTTTCTTTGGCTTGAACCAAGCAAAGGATTTTAAATTTTTGTAATTCAAAATTTTTTATTTCTGCACCTAAATTCTGTGCATACTTACACGCTTTTTCTATTTGATAATTTGAAAAATTATTATTAATTAAAAATCCTAACAACTGCTCATTATTTAAGAGCAGATTATTTTGATCAATTACAGAGTCTATTAACTTTGTGTCTTGGCTATGTGCCAAAAATGAACTTACAAAATTTAAGTATGCTACTCCCTTATCTTCATGATTGGATAAATTAGTTTTACTAAAAAAGACTCTAGCGATAAGCTGATTCACAGATCGTCTATTGTCGCCTTGAGCCATTGTTTGTCTAAAGCTATCGAAAATTTCTGGAGACATATTATCCCAAAAAGTTACTGGAATATTTGTTGCACCAGGATCATAAATACCAAAAATAGCCTGCCTGTTACTCTGTTCTATTTCGGTTTGGCTTATGTTAGAAATTTCCAATTCTGTCTTTGGTATTTGCAGAATAGTTGTTGGGGGTAGTTCTTGTTTGTTTTGTGTTTCTAAATTATTATTTGTTTCAACTTTTTTAATACTTTTTGACTGTTCCCAAATATCCTTCGGTGTTTCTGAGAAGGAAATTTCTGCCAGTAGAAGGGTGCTTAACAAAACACCATATAATATTTTATTTGACGACTTCCAGAATTTTTTCATTGGGAAGTTTTATTTCAACTGGTTTTGATGCTGGCGCTATATTTAAAGAATTAACTAAAATCATCACTCCTATTATTAGTGAAAAAATTAAAAGTACTGTCCAAATAGGTTTGTTTTTAAACATTGTTGAAATTAGTATATAAAAATTTAAGTCTAAAATATGTTAATAATTTATATAATATTAAAGATCAATGAATAATACCCTTGTTTTAACTGGGATGATGGGATCAGGAAAAACCTCTATAGGTAAAGAGCTTGCTCGTAATCTTGGAGTTAAATTTTTAGATATTGATGTCGAAATCGAAAAAAAAACAGATATGAAAATAAAGGATATTTTTAAAATAAAAGGTGAAAACTATTTTAGAAAAATTGAAGAAGAAGTTTGCACAAGTTTAATCGACGGTGAAAAAAAAGTAATTGCTTTAGGTGGTGGTGCTTTTTTAAATAGTAAGATTAGGCAAATTGTATCCAAAAAAGCCTTATCTATATGGATAGATATAAATATTAAAACCCTGGTTAAAAGAATAAAACAATCCAGAAATATAAGACCAATGTTAAATTATGAAAAACTAGAAGATTCTGTTAGAAATATTTTAAAAGAACGTACACCTATCTACAAATTGGCAAACATAAGAATCGAAGCTACTAACATGACCAAAAAAAAAGTTGCTAATGAAATAGAAAAATATTTATGAGGTCATTAAAAAACATTACAATCAAGCTTACCAACAATAACTATCCGATTGTCCTTGGTAACAATATATTAAATAAATTTTATAAATTTTATTTGCATCACTGCACACATTCAAAAAAAATTTTGTTTGTTAGCAATTCTCAAATACCAAATAAGTACTTAAAAACAATTAGAGCGTCTTTGCCAAAAAAAATTAAGCATTTCTCTTTAATGATACCTGCTGGCGAAAAGAATAAAAACTTACCTCAAGTAAATAAAATCCTAGATTTTTTAACAAAAAATAATTTTGACCGAAACGATACTGTTGTTGCGCTAGGTGGTGGAGTCGTTGGTGATATTGTAGGATTTGCTGCTAGTATTTTTAAAAGGGGGATTGGCTTTGTTCAAGTTCCAACAACTCTTCTTGCACAAGTTGATTCCTCTGTTGGTGGCAAAACAGGAGTTAACAATAATTATGGAAAAAATTTAATTGGAACCTTTTATCATCCTCAATTCGTATTAATTGATATTGCAGTTTTGCAATCATTACCGAAAAGAGAAATGATATCCGGATTTGCAGAAATATTAAAATACTCTCTTATTATGAATAAAAAATTCTTTTTTTGGTTATGTAAATATGGGCATGAAATTATAGATCGCCTGAAACCAGAAACAATATTAAAAGCTATCGAAATTAGCTGCAAGAGTAAGGCGCTAGTTGTTGGAAAAGATGAAAAGGAAAAGGGATTAAGAGCCATACTTAATTTTGGTCACACCGTCGGTCATGCTTTAGAATCCCATTTAAAATATTCTTCTAAACTAAATCATGGTGAAGCTGTAATTATAGGCATGATGGCAGCTAGTAAAGTATCCTTTACGCAAGGCTTTCTAAAAGAAGCAGAATTGCATAAAATAATCCATCTATATTCCAAACTTAATTTAAAACATTCTTTAAAAAAATATTTACGCTCAAATCAAATTCATAATTTCGCAGATATTATGAAAAAAGATAAAAAAAATAACTCAGACACAATAAATTTAATTTTATTAAAACAAATTGGCAAAGCTTTTATTTACAAAACAACTTTAGGCAAAACTCTAATTCCATTTATAAAAAATGAACTAATAAATGTCTGACGATTTACTAATATCTATTTTAATTATTATTTTTTTACTTTTGTTATCAGGTTTGCTTTCTGGTTCAGAAACATCTATTACCTCCGTTTCTAAAAGTAAAATTCATAAAATGGCAATACGTGGTGATAAAAGAGCAAAACATCTGCTCTACCTAATAAGTAAAAAAAGCGATCTGATTAGTTCATTACTTATAGGAAATAATTTTGTAAATATTTTGGCATCAGTGTTAGCGACCGCGGTTCTCATTAAATATTATGGTGACAATGCTGTTGTTTATTCAACTATTATCATGTCTTTACTGATTGTTATTTTTTCAGAAGTTCTTCCTAAAAGCTATGCTTTAATAAGACCAGATAGATTTGCTTTGGCAATGGCAAAATATTTAGTTTTCTTTTCAAAAATAATCACTCCAATCATGCTACTGATCAAGGCTATTAATTGGGCCTTTTTCAAAATTATGCGAATTGATATGGAAAATAAAATAACATCTAAAACAGCAAGAGAAGACATTAGAAATATTATAGATATGCACGAAGATGAAGGCAGATTGCTAAAAGATGAGGGCAACATGCTCAATGCAATTCTAGATTTAAAAGAAATTACTGTTGAGAAGATTATGACCCATAGAAAAAATATTTATTCTATAGACTTAAATAATACTGCTGAATTTTTTTCTAAAATTTCAAAAAGTTCATTCAGCAGAATACCTGTGTGGGAAAAAAACCCAAATAATATTTTAGGACTTATCCATGCAAAAAATGTATTAACCAACTTAAATGATAAAGGACAATTAGATATTTTAAAAATTAAAGAAAATTTAATTAAGCCTTGGTTTATTCCCGAAACAACTAAGGCCAAAGATCAACTTACTGAATTTATTCAAAGGCATGAAAAGTTAGCGTTTGTAGTTGATGAGTATGGTGAGTTGATGGGGCTAATTTCTATGGAAGATATTATTGAAGAAATTGTGGGAAACATATTTGATGAAAAAGATTTTTCAACGGTTGGAATTAGAAAAATCGACAGCAATACGTTCAGAATAAGAGGTGATGTAAATATTCGTGATATCAATCGAGAACTTGATATTGCAATTCCAAATAATAATTCTTCTACAATCGCTGGATACTTAATTCATGAAACAGAATCTTTTCCGGAAGTAGGACAGATTTTTTCTTTTGGAAATATTATGTACGAGATTATTAACAAAAATAAAAATCAAATAACCCAGATTAAGCTAGTTTTGCCAAAAAAAACTAATCATTAATTGAAATTTCTAAGGAATGAATAGTGTGTTCTAACTCTTGCTTAAGAGTAGCATAAATTTTTTTATGAATTTGAATACGACTAAGTCCTTTCAATTCATTAGAAGATATAATTAATTGAAAATGGCTATTGCCGGTCTTGGGGGAAGAGCTGTGATGTTGATGCAAGTGAGAGTTATTAATTACCTCTATATGTAACAGACCTAGTTCGTTTTGAATTTTTTCTTTTATATCTGCAGCAATATTTTTTTCCATATTTATATAATTTATTATAGTATCAATTTTTAAAGGTTATGAAAAAAAATTGTGAAAAATTATACTGTAATCAAAGAGCTTATAAGCAAGTTCTTATTAAGGATAAAAAAAATAAAGAATACTTGTGGTATTGCATGGATCATCACCAGGAACATATTGATAAGGAAAAATTAGGATGTGACTGGGAAGGCTGCGACCAGATTGGAGAATTCAAAGCTCCCAGCAAAGATTTGGATAATTTTTTATGGTTTTGTGAAGAACATGTAAAAATTTATAATCAAAAATGGGATTTTTTTGATGGAATGTCACAAAGTGAAATAGAAAATTTTATGTATGATGATTTAACTTTTCATAAAAAAACACAAAAATTTGGTAACAAGGATACTTTTTTTCAAAAATTGTGGAACAATGCGATTGAGGACGAATTACTATTTTTTAATAAATTTAAAAGTTCAACTTCTTATACTGGTGCAAAATATAACCACACACAAGTTCTGGCTTTAAAAAAAATGGAATTAAATACTGAAGTAAATTGGAGCGATATTAGAGTGCAATTTAAAAAACTTGTTAAAAAATATCACCCTGATATTAATGCTGGAAATAAAAAATACGAAGAAAAATTAAAAGAAATCACCCTTGCTTATTCTTTTTTAAATAATTCTATTAACAAAAATACTGAGGTTGCATGAGTATAACAACATTTGAAAATAAGCCGGATACAAAAATATCCGTTAAAGAAGTTTTTGGCTTTGATAGTGACATGATCGTAGAAGGTTTTTCAAAAAAAAACGAGTATGTGCCAGATATTGATAAAAGTTATATTTTCGACAAAGAAACGACGTTGGCAATTTTAGCTGGTTTTTCATTTAATCGAAGAGTACTAGTGCAGGGTTTTCATGGAACTGGAAAATCAACTCACATTGAACAAGTTGCTGCTAGATTGAATTGGCCGTGTGTTCGAGTAAATTTAGACAGCCATATAAGCAGAATTGATCTGATCGGAAAAGATGCAATTGTTATAAAAGACAATAAACAAATCACAGAATTTAAAGAGGGAGTTCTTCCCTGGTCACTACAAAATCCTGTTGCTTTAGTATTCGACGAATATGATGCTGGCAGACCCGACGTTATGTTTGTCATTCAAAGAGTTCTTGAAAGTGATGGAAAATTTACTCTTTTAGATAAAAACAAAGTGATCAAACAACACTTTTATTTTAGATTGTTTGCTACCACTAACACAATAGGCTTGGGGGATACCAGTGGTCTTTATCACGGAACTCAACAAATAAATCAGGGACAAATGGATCGGTGGAATATTGTAACTACTCTCAATTATTTAAATCCTGACAAGGAAGAAGCTATTGTTTTATCCAAGTGTGCATTTTTAAATAATGTAGAAGGAAAAAAACTTGTAAGCAATATGGTTAAGGTTGCAAATCTAACTAGAAAAGGTTTTGCAAACGGAGATATTTCAACCGTGATGAGTCCTAGAACAGTAATTACCTGGTCTGAAAATTATAATATTTTTAAAAGTTTAGGTCATTCTTTTAAGGTCTCTTTCTTAAATAAATGCGATGAATTAGAAAGATCTATTGTTTCTGAATATTATCAAAGATGTTTTGGGCAAGAAATCAATTCTACTACTGCTCCTGCTAAACTAGCAGAAAAAAATAATGGACAGTAAACAAGAACTAGAAAACTTTAAGAACGCAGTATTCTCCACCGCAAAAGCAATAGCTAGAAGTACGATTTCTATAGAAGATCAACAACAAGTAGCCAAGGTTCATATACCTAAAATTATTTCTGCAAATAATCCAGATGAGGTATTAGAAGCAAGAGCTACAGCAGACTCAGAAGCTCTACGCATTAGATATAATAATGAATATATTTCTAAAAAAAATGAGCCAAGAGGAACTGTCAGTAAGTCATTATACAAAATAGCAGAAAAAATTAGATATGAAAAAATTGGTTCTGACCAATATTTAGGAATTAAAAATAATTTAAATAATTTTTATCAAAAAAAAATATTAAATAGCGACGTTCATTCTCAAAATTTTATAGCTGACGCGTTTGAAGCATATTTAAGAAAAAATTTAATGGATTTGCCTATTCATGAAAATAAAAAACAAGATTTTAAACGCTGGGATGATTTGTTTGATGAAAAAATATTAAACAAAATTTCAGAATTAAATACATCACTGAACAACCAACAAGAATATACAACATTAGTAAAATCTATTATTCAAGAATTGGAAATAAACGACCAGAAAAATGAACCTGAAAACTTAGAAAATCAAAACAATGAAGAAAATATTGACAATAACCAAAATCAACAGAAATCTATGGAGGAAGAGAATCAGCAGTCTAAAACTCAGGAATTCGACATGGATAATATTGTTCCTGAAATTGAATTTGATCCCAACCTTAATGACCAAGAAACTTCATTAGAAGAAAGCGATGATGAAAATCTTCCACAAGGACAAAGACAGCCTTTAAAAGATGGAGATCCAAGAAAATACTCTATTTTTACAAATCAATTTGATAAAATAATTGATGCTAAAGATTTAATTACAGAAGAAGAAATAAAAAAATTACGGACCAATTTAGATTTACAATTAGCTAGCTTGCAAAATTTTATTTCTCGTTTAGCAAATAAACTACAAAGAAAATTATTGGCAAAACAAAATAGATCTTGGAGTTTTGATTTAGAGGAAGGAATCTTAGATGCATCAAAATTACCAAGAGTAGTAATGGATCCTTTTAATTCTCTTTCTTATAAAAAAGAAAAAGATGTTGAATTCAAAGATACAGTTGTGACTCTTTTAATTGACAATTCTGGTTCTATGCGAGGAAGGCCTATTACTATTGCAGCAATTTGCGCTGACATTCTTTCAAGAACATTGGAACGATGCTCTGTAAAAGTAGAAGTTCTTGGTTTTACTACTCTAAATTGGAAGGGTGGAAAAAGTAGAGAACTTTGGATGAAAAATAAAAAAAATAACCCAGGTAGACTTAATGATTTATGTCATATTATTTACAAATCTGCCGACACACCTTGGAGGAGGGCTAAAAATAACTTAGGGCTAATGCTCAAAGAAGGAATTCTAAAAGAAAATATAGATGGAGAGGCGATATTGTGGGCTTTCAACAGAATGAAAAAGAGAAAAGAAGAACGAAAAATAATCATGGTAATTTCTGATGGTGCACCTGTGGATGACTCTACTTTATCTGTAAATTCTGGAAACTATCTAGAACAACATCTTAAAAAAGTGGTGCAATGGGTGGAGGAAAGCAAAGATGTTGAGATTAATGCAATTGGTATTGGCCATGACGTTTCTAACTACTACAAACAGGCAATTAAAATTGCGGATGTTCAGGAGTTAGGTGATGCTATGGTAGATAGATTAGTTGAATTATTTTCAGCTGATGGTCGTACGCTTAACTAATAACAAATTTGAAACGATAATTTTAAATGGGATTAGCATAATAACTGCTAGTAACATTTTTACACAAAAATCTCCTAAACCAAGGGTAATCCATGGGACATCTGTTCCATAAAAAGCAATAGAGAAAAACAACAAAGTATCTATTGCGGATGAAAAAAAAGAAGAAATGAATGGTGGAATAAACCATTGTTTGCTAGTTCTAAGTTTATCGAAAATTTTAGCATCCATCATTTGAGCTAATAAAAAAGCAGTTCCAGACCCTATGACAATCCTAATTCCAATTAAATCAATTGGACTTAATGTGAAAAAATAAGAAACAATAACACCCCATACAAATCCTGCTAAAATCACTTTCTTGGCAAATGAAAAACCATACACTCGGTTAGCTACATCAGTAATCAAAAAGGCAATAGGGTAAGTAAATGCTCCCCAGGTCAAAATATTTTCTAAATTAAAATAGTAAAAAGGATACTGAACTAAATAATTTGACGCTAGAACTACAAGCATCATTGAAAAAACAAATGGGATAATTTTAGTATATTTCAAAAAGGTTGATTAAAGAGACTTGGCCAATATCTCTTTTTTTATTTTTCTAACTCTCAATGCTAGCTTTTTGTTTTTAGCTCTAATTAAAAATTCGTCTATTCCGCCTCTAAAATCTACAGCTTTTAAAGCTCGTGTTGAAATTTTAAATCTAATATTTTTATTTAGTATTTCACTTCTCAAAGTGACTTTTTTAATATTTGGATAAAATTTTCTTTTGGTTTTGTTGTTTGCATGACTAACTTTGTGACCACTCATTGGTCTTTTTCCAGTTAATTCACATAAATTTGCCATAAGCTTCTCCGGCAAGGGGTATATTTTGATAAAGTTTTATGGTCAAGCCATTATTTTGGTGATTTGACATTTAACTGCTTGAAGAATATTGCATTATTAATGAGTTTTCTTTTAAATTAATGCTTCAAATTTATTTACCCATTGCAGATGTCACCATTAATCTAGCAACTCTTCTTATAATTAGTGTTGTAGTTGGCTTTTTTGCAGGTCTTTTGGGAATTGGAGGTGGATTTTTAATTACCCCTATTTTAATTTTTTTAGGAATACCTCCTATTTATGCTGTTGCAAATGGTGCTAACAATATTTTAGCTGCCTCTGTTTCTGGAACGTTAGCTCATTGGTTTAAAAATCAATTAGATATAAAAATGGGATTGCTCATTTTGTCAGGTGGTATTTTTGGTTCAATTGTTGGGATAATTATATTTAAATTTTTTTTGATACAAGGTTCGGTCAATAACATTATATCTATAATGTATTGTGTATTATTAACGAGTATTGGAATCTTAATGCTATTTGAAAGTTTAATAGAAATAAGAAGGATTAAATTAAACCGCTTTATTCGAAGAAAATTACATAGACACTACTGGGTTCATCATCTTCCTTTTAAAATGAGAATAAGAAAATCTAAATTATATATAAGCATTATACCTCCAGTATTTTTTGGAATAGTTGTTGGAATTCTTTCCTCAATGCTGGGTGTGGGTGGTGGGTTTTTGTTAGTTCCAATTATGATTTATATTTTGGGCATGCCTGCAAGGCTAGTGCCTGGAACTTCACTTTTTGTAATGATCTTTATTATGATTATTGTAACTTTGCTACATGCCCTTAACAACAATACTATTGATATTTACTTAGTTCTTATTCTGGTAGTTGGCTCCGTTATTGGGGCTCAAATTGGAACTAAAATTGGTAGCAAACTTAAAAGTGAAGAATTAAGGGCTATGCTATCAATACTTGTCGTTATTTTTGGTTTTAAATTTGGCTATGACTTATTTTTTCACAAAATTATACCCTCTGCAAATATCACCAAACAACTGCCTGTCTCTCATGATTTAAATATGGTTACTGAATTTATTATAAATGTCTCGCAAAATTTTCCCTCGCTGTACGCGCTAAGTTCTATATTCCTAGCAATTATTGTAGGAATAATTGCAGCTTATGGATTTAGAAAATTTATATAGTGAACTTAAATAAAAATATTTTATCTCTTAGTTATTTAGGTTTAATTCCTTTTTACTTTTTTTCAATTATTTCTATTTTTGAAGATTATAACTTTTTTATAGATATATTTTTTTTATATTCTGTAATTATTATTTGTTTTTTGTCTGGATCCTTGTGGATGAAGTTAATGATACTACCAAAACAAAATAATAATGCTTTTTTTAGAATATTGTCTGTTACTTTTCCCCTAATGGCTATGATTTCAGAGTTATTTGTAAGTTACTCATTAAAGGTAATTATTTATGTTCTAATTTATATATTAATTTATATTTGTGATAAAAAAACTGCAGCTCATCAAATGCCTGCATACATACGAATGAGATTTTTTTTAACTGGAAACGTTATCCTAACTCACTTAATTTTATTATATACAATCTTTACCTACGGCATCTTTTAAAGTCTCGTAACCTTCGGACTGCAAAAGATCTTCTAATTCTTCATTAATTTTATTCGCCACGTAAGGGCCCTCATACACAAACGACGTATAAAGTTGAAGCAAAGAAGCCCCAGACTTAATTTTTGCTAATGCTGTTTGTCCATCTCTTACCCCGCCAGCACCTATGATGGGCACCTGATTTTTTAATATAGAATAAAACTTTTTAATAATTTCATTAGACACATCAAATAGCGGCTTACCGGAAAGACCTCCGACTTCTTTTTTATTTAAACTTATTAAGTCCTCATCTCTAGTAACTGTCGTATTAGTAAGTACTACTCCATCAATTTTTTGCTGAAGAATAATTGCTGAAAGCTCAGAAATATTAGCATCACTTATATCTGGAGAAATTTTAAGAAGAATTGGTGTTTTATTGTCCAATGTTTTCTGTTTTTAATTTAACCAATGTTAACAACTCTTCTATTTTGTTTTTTTCATGAAGATCTCTTAGGTTTGGAGTGTTGGGAGAAGATATGTTAATACAAATATAGTCACAACAATCACAAAAATATTCAAAGCATTGTAAGTAATCTTCAATTTTAGATATGCTTTCTTTATTTGGTCCAATATTAATTCCAAATATTCCTGTTGGTTTATTTTGTTGTATCGTCTCCTTAACTTTAACCATGCCTTCACTTGGAAAGCCAAGTCTATTAATAATTGCCTTATCTTCACTTAATCGAAATACTCTTGGTTTTGGATTCCCTGATTGTGGCAATGGAGTAACGGTGCCAACTTCTGCAAATCCGAAGCCGAGCTTATAAATAGAGTTATAAATTTCTGCATTCTTATCGAAGCCTGCCGCCAATCCTATAGGACTACTAAAAGTTTTTCCCAAAAGATTCATTTCTAATTTTTTGGAAGTTTTGCTGGTAAAAAGTTGCAAAGGTAAGAAATTATTTTTTAAAAATTTTATTGCCAAACTATGTGCAAGTTCTGGATCTGCTTTTTTAAGCAGTGAGCTAATAATTTCGTATATCATGCACGTCTAGTTTCTATTTAATGATTTAGTAATTAGATCTACTGTTTCTTGTTTGCCAAAAAAACAAATAAACGAACCCATTCGTGGTCCCTGTTCATCACCAAAAACTACTTCATAAATAGCCTTGAACCAATTTCTTAACTCTTCTTTTGGATAGTAATTTTTACCTACTGAGAAAACAATAGTTTGAATTTCTTCTGGAGTTAGGCTTTCCGGCATTTTTTTTATTTCTTGTATAAGCTCTAACAATGCCTTTGTTTCTAGTTCATTAGCCTGTCTATATTTCTTGTGAATTTTGACGTGATCATTAAAATAAGCAATTGCATTTGTGATGAGCCCTTCAAGAATAGGGTGTTTTGATCGATCTAAATCAGGACTAAAATTTTTAACAAATTTCCACAACACGTCTTCGCTAGAAGCGTTACTTACACTTGCTAAATTTAGCAAAACTCCAAAACTAATAATGCTTTTTTCTTTGGGAGGATTTCCATCATGAACGTGCCAGACTGGATTTCCAAGCTGTTCTTTCATCGGTTGAACTGGAAATTTTTCTAAAAAAGATAAATATTCATCTACCGCTTTCGGAATAACTTGCGGATATAATTTTTTTGCTCTCTGCGGATTTTGATACATATACAGAGCCAAACTTTCTGGACTTGCATATTTTAACCAATCCTCAATAGAAATCCCATTCCCTTTAGATTTTGAAATCTTCTCTCCTTTTTCATCTAGAAATAATTCATAGTAAAAACCGTTAGGAGGGACATGACCAAGTATTGTGCATATTTGCTGTGATAGTTCAGCGCTTGGAATTAAATCTTTACCATACATCTCAAAGTCAACTTCTAATGCATGCCATCTCATCGCCCAATCTACTTTCCACTGAAGTTTACAGTGTCCACCTGTTATTTTTGTTTTAAATTTCTTACCGTTGCTCTCATAAACAATTTCACCATTCTGAATATCTTTTTCTAAAATAGCCACTTCCAATACTTTTCCGGTTTCCGGACAAACTGGTAAAAAAGGGCTGTACGATTTTTTTCTCTCTTCACCAAGGGTTGGTATTATAACACCCATTATCTCGTCGTACTTACTTAAGACAAGTTTTAACGCCTCATCAAAAATTCCAGACTTGTATAAAACGGTTGAGCTTTTAAATTCATAAGAAAAACCAAATCTATCCAAAAAACTTTGTAACATTTGATTGTTATGTTCGCCAAAACTTGAAAATTTTCCAAATGGATCTGGCACACTAGTTAAAGGTTTGTGAAGATTGTCTTCTAATACTTTTTTATTTGATATATTTTCAGGTACTTTTCTTAGTCCATCCATATCATCAGAAAAAGTAAAAAGCTTAACAGGAATATTTGAAATTTTTTGAAATGCCTGAATAACCATCGTGGTTCGACAGACTTCTCCAAACGTTCCTATATGGGGTAATCCACTCGGACCATAACCAGTTTGGAATAAAGCATAGCCTTTTTTTTCCAAAAGTTTTTTTCTTTTTTTTAAAAGGTCTCTTGCTTCAACAAATGGCCAGGCTTTTGATTCTAAATACTCGTTATCAGTCATTTACAGAAATTCATTCCTTATAACTCAAAATGTAAATTTTTGTCATGTATTTTCCAATGAAACATCATTTGTTTTAAAAACAAATTAATATATTTTTAGTTGGGTTAATAAAATTATGAAAGACGGAACAAAAACAGTTTTTTTAGCAATTGGTGCCCTGCTTATTATTTTGGGTCTATTTATGTTGATACCCTACATAGTTGAACTAACTATAGGCGACAAATCTCATAACTTTTTATTTTGGTCGGTTTTTACAATATTCATTGGGTACCTTTTGTTGGTGACTAATCAAACAGAACATAAAAGTCTGAATATTAAGCAGGCATTCATGATGACCTCTTTTTCATGGATTGCCATAACTTTATTTGCAAGCTTTCCGCTGATGTTTTCTTCTCTAAAATTATCTTTTACAGATGCATTTTTTGAATCCATGTCTGGAATCACAACAACAGGTTCTACAATTTTAAATAACATTGAAATTGCCTCTAAAGGAGTGCTTATTTGGAGATCTATATTGCAGTGGCTTGGTGGAATTGGAATTATTGTAATGGCAATTACGGTCTTGCCTCTTTTAAATATTGGAGGAATGTCTTTATTTAGATCAGAAGGAGCTGAATTTGAAAAAATACTGCCTAGTTCAAAAGAAATTGCCATGGTCTGCACTAAAATTTATTTAATGTTAACTTTAGCTTGTGCACTTGGATTTTATTTTTATGGAATGGATATATTTGATGCAGTAGCCCATTCATTTACAACAATTTCAACTGGTGGATTTTCCACTCACACATTATCCATGGGGTACTACGATTCTGCTCCAATTGAGACGATTGCTATTATTTTTATGATGTGTGGAAGCATCCCGTTTTTAACTTATTTAAAATTTATCAAGGGAGATATTTTTGTATTTTATAAAGATGAACAAATCCGTGGTTTTTTTCTTTTTACTTTTTTATCGTCTATTATAATTATTATTTATTCTCATTTTTTCGTAAAGGATTCTATTTCTGACAATATTAGAGAATCTGCTTTTAATGTTGTTTCTATTCTAACTGGAACAGGATTTACAACTCAAGATTTTGGTGCTTGGGGAAATTTCTCATCCTTCTTTTTTATTATATTAATGTTTGTTGGGGGTTGCTCTGCTTCTACGACGTGTGGAATTAAAATATTTAGATTCCAAATATTACACTTATTTATAACAAAACAAATTAAACAAATTATCTATCCGAATGGTGTATTCCCGATAAAATATCGAGGAGAAATTATTGGAGATACTTTGTTGACCTCGGTATTAACTTTTGTTTTTTTATATATTTTTATATTTTTTATTATAACTGCGCTATTGTCTTTATCGGGCTTGGATTTTACTACTGCTATTTCAGCGGCAGCTACTTGCATTTCAAATGTGGGGCCTGGTCTTGGTGAAATAGTGGGTCCCTCAGGAAGCTTTAAGCAATTACCCGAACTTACAAAATGGTATTTGAGTTTTGCAATGTTACTAGGAAGACTAGAATTTTTTACAGTACTTGTTTTATTTTTTCCTTCTTTTTGGAAAAATTAGTCTAAACACCAATCAATTATTGCCTTTTGTCCGTGAAGTCTATTCTCAGCTTGTTGCCAAATAACTGACTGTGGGCCGTCTATAATATCTGCTGTAACTTCTTCACCTCTTGCTGCGGGCAGGACATGCATAAAAATTGCATCTTTATTTGCATAACTCATTAATTTTTTGTTAGCTTGATATGGCTTTAAGACAGATTTTTTTTTCTTAACATTCACATTATCGCCCATAGAAATCCACTTATCGCTCATAATACAATCTACCCCTTTTGCTGCTTTTAATGGGTCTTTAAAAATAATTATTTTTCCATTTTTTTGTTCGGCCCAATCTAATATTTTTTTCGAAGGCATATATCCTTTAGGACATGAAATATTTAATTGAAAATCAAACTGTACTGCAGCTTCAATTGCAGAATTAGTCACGTTGTTTCCATCACCTATCCAAGCGATCTTTGCTCCTTTGATAGGTCCTTTATTTTCCTCAAATGTAAGTACATCACTAAGTAATTGGCAAGGATGCGAATGATCCGTTAGACCATTGATTAAAGGAATGGTTAATAAATGTGCAAGTTCTAGTAAAGACTTGTGTGCAAAAGTTCTAAACATCACAATATCTGAAAAAGAAGATATAACTTTAGCAGTATCTTCGATGCTTTCCTCCCCCTTGCCCAAATGCATATCATTTGAATTCATCACAATTGTTTGGCCACCCAATTGTCTCATTGCAAGGTCAAAAGATAATCTGGTTCTTGTCGATGGCTTCTCAAAAATCATAAGTAGCAACTTATCTTTAGCGCTACTTTTTTCCGTAACTAGCACTTTACTATTTGTGGATGATTTTTTCTTTCTTCTTTTTGCCTCGTCTACAATATTTCTTAATTCTTTTTTACTTATGTGACTAAGATCTAAAAAATGTTTCACTATGTAAATTCCTTTGCCGTTTTTTCTAAAATAATGATTGCCTTGTCTATTTCTTTTTTTGTAACAATAAGCGGCGGAAGCAATCTTATTACATTCTCTGCTGCTTTTACACCTAGCATTTTGTTTTTAAATAAATAATCTAAAAACTTTGCATTATCTTCTTTAAGCTTTATTCCTCTGAGCAATCCTTTTCCTCTCACTTCAAGAATAATATTTGGATATTTTACCTGAAGTTTTTTTAACTCTTCTTCAAAATAATTTCCAACATCTTGAACGTGTTCTAAGAAACCTTTTTCTAGAATAATATCTAATACTGCATTACCAACACTCATGGCTAAAGGATTCCCACCAAATGTGCTTCCATGAGTTCCAGCCTTCATCCCAATTGATGCTTTTTTGTTTACTAAACAAGCTCCAATAGGAAAACCACCCCCTATTCCTTTTGCAATAGGAACTATATCGGGCTCGATTCCAGCCCAATCGAAAGCAAAAAACTTTCCTGTTCTTCCAATACCGCATTGAACTTCATCTAAAATAAGAAGCAGATCTTTTTCCTCACATAATTTTTTAAGACCAATCAAGCATTCCTTTGGTAAAACTTTAACTCCACCCTCACCAAACACGGTCTCTACCATGATAGCTGCTGTATGTTTGTTAATCGCTTTTTTTAAAGCATCGTGGTCTGCGAAAGGAACCTGATCAAAACCATCTACTTTAGGTCCAAAGCCTTTTGTATGCTCTGGATTATTTGCTGCAAATAATGATGCCAATGTTCTTCCATGAAAAGCTCCTGTAAAAGTTATAATTCTATTTTTTTCTGGTTGACCTATTTCATAAAAATATTTTCTAGCAATTTTAATACTTGCCTCTGTTGCTTCCGCTCCCGAATTCATAAAAACAACGTAATCGGCAAAAGTATTATCTACTAATCTTTGGGCTAGTTTTTCTTGTTCTGGAATAATAAATGCATTTGACACATGCCACAATTTTTCAGCTTGTTTTTGTATAGTTTCAACAAGATGTTTATGACAATGTCCTAGAGAGTTTACAGCTATGCCGGATACAAAATCTAAATACTCATCACCTGTGGTTGAATATAGATAACAGCCTTTTCCTTTTGAAAAAGAAACATCTCTTCTATTATATGTCCCAAGAACAGCACTCATAATTATATTAAAATTTAATTTTATAGCCTTTGTTAAATAAAAAATAACAAATGTACCAGGTGATAATATTCGTAATGATCAAAACAATCAATCCAACCTGTAATGAGCTATCAGATGCTCCTAAAAAACCATATCTGAAACCATCAATAATATAAAAAAATGGATTAAAAGTACTAATTGTCTCAACATAAATATTCAGGTTTTTAATGGAATAAAAAGTTCCAGATAAAAAAGATAGTGGAACAATAATAAAATTAGTAACAGCAGCCATATTGTCAAATTTTTCTGACCAAAGACCAGCTAAAAACCCCAAACTTGCAAGCAAAGAAGACCCTAAAAAACCGTAAATTAAAATAATAAAAATATTATGAATAGGAACATGAATAAAAATAATACAAACGGATATAGAGACTATTCCAACCACTAAACCTCTAGTAATTCCACCGGCTAGCATCGCTACTGTAACTTCTAAAGCAGAAAGAGGTGGATACAATAGATCTACTATGTTTCCCTGCATTTTAGAGATCATTAAAGAAGATGATGTATTTGCAAAAGCATTTTGCATCATTTGCATGATGATCAATCCTGGTATTAAAAAAATAGTAAAAGGATACCCGAGCACATCTTCTCTTCCTTTTCCAACTGCCAAACTAAACACTGCTAAAAAAAGAAAAAAAGTGATTACGGGTGATAAGACGGTTTGTATCCAAACATTAAAAAATCTTAAAACTTCTTTAATATAAAGAGTGTACATGCCAATCCAGTTGACTCTTCCAAATCTTCTACTACCGATTTTGTATTTTTGCTCAATTGTTGTCATGAGGCATTCTAGTATCAATTAATGTCATAAAAATGCACATAATTGTGGATATAATTAAATTTAAGCAAAAATTGCTTATAAATCTGTATTTTTTAATCAACATGTTGTGTTTTTTTTTCTTGTTTATGCAATATATAGTACTATAACCCAGCAAAATGGCTTGGACAGAAGAAAAAACAGAAGAACTTAAGAAACTTTGGGCTGAGGGTCATACCGCTAGCCAAATTTCTAAAATGCTTGGAAATGGTATTTCAAGAAATGCTGTAATTGGAAAGTCTCATAGACTAGGTCTACAGGGAAGAGCCCAGTCAAGAATGATTTCATCTCCAAAAATTAACAACCGAATTTTTAACGAAAATAGCGAGCAAGGCGAAAAAAGACAAAGAAGACCAAGAGGTCTTAGAGCTATTGTTATTGAAAAAGATTTTGAGCCGGAAAATCCTATTCCATTAGAAAAATTAACAGACAAAACATGCAGATGGCCAATTGGTCACCCTGATGAAAAAGATTTCTATTTCTGCGGACGATCTTCAATGGATAGCAGAGTATATTGCAAACTACATGTTTTACATGCCTACCAGCCTAAAGGATTTAAAGAAGATAAAGATAATACTCCACATGAAGAGCTTCCTGACTTTATCGAAAAAAAGATCAAAACGGCATAGTTTTAAAAAATCACCCTTATTTTTCAAGGTTTATTTGGGTTCGTTTTTCTCAAAGCCTATCTAAATCGAGCGGAACTATATTTAGAAAAATTTAAACTCACTCCATCTTTTGAGATTATTTTGGAAATAATACTTCCCGTAATAGCACCAAGCGTCCAGCCCAAATGGTTGTGACCAAAAGCATAGAAAATATTATTATGATTTTTAGATTCTCCAATTACCGGCAAAAAATCTGGAAGTGTCGGCCTAAATCCTAACCAGCTGTCGCAAGGATCTGGCAAGTTTGAGATCATTTTTTTTGCCTCTCGTGTAATATATTCTATTCGTTTCGGACTAGGGGGATTGTTTAATCCACCAAGTTCCACTGTTCCAGCAGCTCTCAATCCTTGATCCATAGGAGACAAGTATACTCCTGTATCAAAGGAACATACTGGCCTTGTAATTAATGCATCACTATCTTTAAAATGAACGTGGTACCCTCTTTCAGTTTCTAGCGGAATATATTCTCCTAACTGATCTGTAAACTTTTTTGAAAATGCTCCTGCGGTAATTAGCAATTGATCAAAATTATATTCTTTATTAATTGATTTTAGTTGTGACTGATTAATATACTTAATATCATCTCTAACAAAAGTTGCTCCAAGCTCTATACATTTTTGAAAGATCTTATCTGATATTTTTTTTGGATTTCTAGTATGAGCTGCTGTTGGAAAAAAAATACCTCCTGCATAGATAGGATTAAGATTGGGCTCCATATCATGAACATCTTTTTTACTAAGAGATATTTGTTTTACTTTTAAATCATCTCTTAATTTTGTAGATTCTAAAACTCTAGGGTTATTAGCATCATGATAAATATAAATTACTCCAGTATGCTCGATAAGGTCACTCGCTCCTATATCTTTTAAAATATACTCATACTCAGCTATGGAATGAACTAATAAAGCATTCATTTTTTCAGCAGTATCTCTCATGGATTTAGCATTGCAGTTCTTTAAAAAACGAACCGCCCAAGGAATAAGAGGCAATAGGTAGTTTAATTTAATTGATAAAGGGGAGTAGGAACTAAATAAATAAGAGGGCAAATTTTTAAATATGGACGGTTGATTTAATCCTACCGCTCCATAATTAGAAAAAGATCCTGCATTTCCGAAAGAGGCTCCGCTACCTGGTTCATTTTTATCAAAAAAAGTAACTTCATGTCCTTTTTTTAAAAGATGATAGCCAGAGCAAAGACCAATGATACCAGCGCCCAAAATAGAAACTTTTTTTTTCATTACAAAATACTATTTTATCATAATGGATTAGAAAAAATTAAACTTTTTGTGAATTTAAGTCCGATTCTTTTCGAGTAGCAATATAAACACCAAAAGTAGCAATGCATAAACCAACAACATCATAACTTGTTAAAATTTCATCTACAAACAACCAGCCCATCATAACAGAAACAGGCGGAATTAAAAAAAAGAGAGTCGAAGTTTTGCTAGCGGATCCGGTTTTAATTAAATACATAAGGATCGTAAAAGCTCCAAAGGAGACTGCTATAACTTGCCAAGCCATAGCTAGAATAAAGTTTGTTGTAAAATGAATAAATACATCTTCAAAAAGTAAAGAAGCGATAAGAAGAAAAACTCCTGCTCCAAGTGACTGGTAGAAATTATTGGTAGATAATGGCAAATTCATACTCAATTTTTTTTGCCAAAGTGTTCCTGCTGTAATAGCAATTAAAGCAACAATCGAAGCAACTAATCCAATTACAGGAAATTCATCAAAAGCATTCAACCCAAGTACTAGCAAAGTTCCGCCGAAGCCTAAACAAATCCCTATCCATTGCCTCCAAGTTACTTGTTCGCCTAATAATGGTCCTGCTAGCAAAGCGGTAAGAATAGGTTGTAGTGTAACAATCAGCGCAACAATTCCGGCTGGCACTCCTTTTGCCAGAGCAAACCAACAACCCCCTAAATAAATTCCATGAAATAAAATTCCCGTAGACATGGCTTTGCTGATCTCACCTAAAGAATGAACTATTTTTTGTTTTGTTATCAATACAAAAAAAAGAAAGCCAATGCTTACAATCGTGAAACGAAAACAGAGTGCAGCAATTGGTGAAGAATCTGCAACAATTACTTTTCCAGTAATAAAAGCTGAAGACCACAAAAATATAAATATTAAAGGGAAAAATTTGTCCATACTCAAAATCTATTTAAGCAAGTTGCCAATTAAAATCATCATCTATTCCTTATAGAAACTAAATCAAACAAAATAACTTAATTTTATTCACTTGCTCAAAAGTTGTGATAAATTAGCTTTTACAAACAATAATATGCAGGAATTTTTCATACTATTATCTGGTTTTGCTCTAGGTTTTTTTTATTTTAAAATGAATGAAAAAAAAATATCTCAAAAAAACATCAAAGAGAATATTGTTGTTTCAGAAGATCTCATCATTAGTGAGAAGAAAGTTTTAGACCAAATTCCAAACCAAATTATTATCATTAATAAAGAAAAAAATATTATTTTTGCAAACAAAAGTGCTGAAGAACGCTTTGAGAAAAATATTAAACAAAAACATATAGCTGAAGTTGTGCGAAGACCAGAATTTTTAGAAACAATTGATAATGTCTTACGAAATAATATTTCTACAGTTATTAAAACTGAAATTAAAAATCCAACCTACCAAGTTTATGAATCTTATATTTTTCCATCCCCGCAATTTTTTTTAGGTGTAAAATATTCTGTGTTTATTTTGATGAGGGATTTAACCGATGTTTATAAAATTCAGCAGTTAAAATCTGATTTTGTTGCAAATGTTTCGCATGAATTAAGAACGCCATTGCAAACTATTAAGCTTGGATTGGAGACCATTAGTCAGGGTCATGGAAAGGATGATGAAGAAGCTAAAAAGAATTTTCTGCCTTTAATGCACCAAGAATCAATACGAATGGAAAATTTAGTTAATGATCTTTTAACCTTATCTAAAATTGAGCAGCAAGAACACATTAGGCCTAGCCAAAAAATTAACCTGCAAGAAATAATAGAATATGTTCAAAAATTTTATCAAGAGTCGCTTTTGAAAAAAAATATTAATCTTATTATTAATATTGATACCAATAACGCAAATGTAACCGGGGATAAGGATAAATTAATAGAAATTTTCTCAAACCTAATCAGCAATTCTATAAAATATAGCGACGCAAAAAAAAATATTTATATTTCTTCAAATAAAAAAACTAATGACCGTCTAGAAATTAAAATTAAAGATGAGGGCATTGGAATTCCACAAGAAGCTCTGCCAAGAATTAGTGAAAGATTTTTTAGAGTTGATGCGGATCGTAGTAAAAAAGCAGGAGGAACTGGCCTTGGTCTCGCTATTGTTAAGCACTTAATTAAACAACACAGGGGTGAATTTAAAATACAAAGTACTCTGGGTGCTGGAACCGAAGTTACAATTCTGCTGCCCACATATTCAGAACACTAGTCGTTGTCTAAAGCATATCCTGCGCTTCGTACCGTGCGGATTAATTTTTTTGTATCAGGAATATTAATTGCTTGGCGTAATCTTCTAATATGAACATCAACTGTTCTTGTTTCAACATACACATTACTAGTCCAAATATTTTCCAATAATTGTTCTCTAGAATATACTCTTGTTGGATTTTTAATAAAAAAATCAATAAGTTTATACTCCGTTGGTCCAAGATCTATTTCGACAATTCCTCTAAATACTTTTCTTTGTAAGCGGTCTATTTTCAAATCTCCAAATGTCACCACGTCTTCGGAAATACTAGGTTTGGATCTTCGCAATAAAGCATTTACTCTTGCGATTAGTTCTGTGTGACTAAACGGTTTTGATAAATAATCGTCTGCTCCAGTGTTTAAGCCTAACACTTTATCCTCATCCTGGTTCTTTGCGGTTAACATAATAATTGGCAGATTTTTAAACTTCGGATCTTTTTTTAGAGCTTTACAAATTTCAATTCCAGATAAATCTGGAAGCATCCAATCTAGCAGTACTAGATCTGGCTCATTCTTTTTAATCTCTTTTAATCCTTCTTCCCCATTATGAGAAAAAAATACTTTGTAATCTTCTTTTTCTAAATTGTACTTAACCAATGTAACAATTGAAGGCTCATCTTCCACTATAAAAATTTTTGCCTTCATTAATTATAATTACGACTTTTTATAATAATCACCTTCTATAAAATAATAAATATTTTCAGCAACTCTTCTAATGTGATCTCCGGCTCGTTCTAAATTTTTTGCTACGAATAACAAATTAGTCGCATATTCTAAATTTTTTTGGTCTTTAGATAAATAAGCCAAAACTTCTTTTATCGCTAAAAAAGTATGTTCATTAACGCTTGTATCTAAACGTATTACCTCAATCGCAATGTCTTTAGATTTTTTTATATAAGCATCCAAAGATTTGTTGAGCTGCGCATCTACAACATTGCCTAATCGTTTTAAGCTGCTTAATAAATCTTGAGGTAAATTTTGTGGCAATGGCAACATTTTTTTCGCATTACCTTTTGCAAGATCGCCTATTCTTTCAAAGTCTTGAGATATTCTAAGTGAGGTAATCGCAAACCTTAAATCAATAGCCATAGGGGCTCTTTTAACTAGAAGTGTCATAATTTGACTGTCAATCTTTGCTCTATATTCGTTAATTTTTTTATCGCTTTCAACTATTCTTGCAACAGAGTCTTTGTCTAAAATAATAATTGCATTCATAGAGTCTGCTAATAAAGACTCTGTTAAACTTCCCATTTGAATCAAACTATCATTCAAAAATTGGAGTTCTTCTCCGTATGATTTTACAATATGCTTGTCATCAGTCATAAGTTTATCCGAATCTACCAGTTATATAATCCTGTGTCATGTTGTTAGTTGGGTTTTTAAAAATTTTTTCAGTTGTGCCTACTTCGATTAGTTTGCCTAAATGAAAAAATCCAGTTTTTTGAGAAACTCTCACCGCTTGCGACATGGAATGTGTCACAATAATAATAGTGAAAGTCGTTTTTAATTCATCAATTAACTCTTCTATTTTTGCTGTTGCAATAGGATCAAGTGCCGAACAAGGCTCGTCCATTAAAATTACTTCCGGATTAACTGAAATTGCTCTTGCTATACACAAACGTTGTTGCTGCCCTCCTGACAAGCTTGTGCCTGGCTCTTGCAGTCTATCTTTAACTTCGTTCCATAATGCTGCTTTTTTTAAACTGTTTTCAACGATCTGATCTAGATCATCTTTAGTTTCTGCAATCCCATGAATTTTTGGACCGTAACAAACATTGTCATAAATACTTTTTGGAAATGGATTTGGTTTTTGAAATACCATTCCCACCTTCTCTCTTAAGCTAACCACATCTGTGTTTGGTGCATAAATATTTTTTCCGTCCATTTCAATTTCACCTTGAATTTTACAAATATCGATTACATCGTTCATTCGGTTAATGCATCTAATGAAAGTCGATTTCCCGCATCCAGAAGGTCCGATCAATGCCGTTACCTCATTCTGATTAATTTCTAAATTAATATCGAACAACGCTTGTTTTTCTCCGTAAAACACATTTAGATTAGTAGATTTAATTTTAATTTTTATATCCATAGTTAGATCCACTTTTTTTCAAATTTTTGTCTTGCATATACTGCTATTGAATTCATGATAATCAAAAAACCTAATAATACCATAATGGTTGCGGAGGTTTTTTCAACAAAACCTCTTTCCGCCGATTCAGACCATAAGTAGACTTGAATTGGCAACGAAGCTGAAGGATCTAAGGGATTTGCTGGAACTTGGACCACAAAAGCCACCATTCCTATCAATAATAATGGGGCTGTTTCTCCTAAAGCCTGCGCTAATCCAATAATAGTTCCAGATAAAGTACCTGGCATTGCAAGTGGAACTACATGATGAATTACAGATTGAACCTTGGAAGCACCAACAGCAAGGGCTGCTTCTCTAATAGAGGGAGGCACTGCTTTTAAAGATGCTCTGCATGGAATAATAATTCTAGGCAAGGTCATTAAAGCAAGAGTAATTCCTCCCACCAGTGACGTCGAACGTGGCAGTTCAAATACATTTAATAATATTCCAAGACCCAAAAGACCAAAAACAATAGATGGTACAGCTGCTAGGTTATTAATATTAATTTCAATAAAATCAGTAAATTTATTTTTAGGAGCAAACTCTTCTAAATAAACAGCCGCAAGAAGAGCGATAGGAAAAGATATAATTAAGCAAACCAAGATAGAAAAGAAAGACCCAAGCATCGCACCTCCAATACCTGCGATTTCAGGATTTCTAGAATCTCCATTAGTAAAAAAGTAAACATTAAATACTTTGGTTATTTTATTATTTTGGATGAAATGATCATATATTTTTAGTTGGTAATTAGAAATTTTTCTTCTATCTTCTGAAATGTTTTTTGCATAATTTCCTTTATGCAACTGATCTAGATCAGAGGACGCAGTAATTTTAAAAGAAACTGTTTGATTAAGTAAATTAGTATTGGCCAGGAAGAAATCTTTTACTTCAAATTCAAAATCCGTAGTAAACAATTTAATCAATTCTTTTTCCTCGTCTCTATTACTCGTTGGGTATGTTTTTAAAATTTGATCAATAGCAAAACTATAAAAATCTATAGCATTAAGATCTTCTGTAATTGGTTTTTCAGGAAGATTTAAAGCAGTTTGGTCAAAATTTAATTTAATTTCAATCGTCGATTTAACAAATGCGCTAGTTCCTTCTGATAATACTTTTGTTACAAGCAAAGCAACAAACAAAAGTGCCATACAGATAGAGATGATTCCATACCATTTAAATCTTTTTTCTGCTGAATATCTTTTTTGTAGTCTCTGTTCTTTAGTCATATTTTTCTCGATATTTATTAACCACACTAAGTGCTATAAAATTTAATATTAAAGTCACAACAAACAGAGTTAGGCCTAGTGCGAAAGCTGCTTGCGTTTTGGCACTAGTGAATTCCTGATCTCCAACTAAAATCATTACGATTTGTGTTGTAATCGTTGTTGTTGAATCTAATGGGTTAATAGTTAAGTTTGCAGCCAGACCTGCTGCCATTACCACAATCATAGTTTCACCAATTGCTCTCGAAACTGCCAACAAAATTGAACCAATAATTCCTGGCAAAGCTGCTGGCAATACTACTTGCTTAATTGTTTCTGATTTAGTTGCGCCAAGGGCATATGACCCTTCTCGTAAAGATTGAGGTACCGCATTAATAACGTCGTCGGACAAAGATGAGACGAATGGAATAATCATAACTCCCATCACTAATCCTGCTGCTAAAGCACTTTCGGATGAAACATCTAAACCAAGCGTGTCTCCTATGCTTTTGATAAATGGGCCGACAGTTAGAGCTGCAAAAAAACCATAAACAACGGTTGGAATTCCAGCCAACACTTCAATGACAGGTTTTCCAAATTTTCTAAGATTAGAACCTGCATACTCTGCTAAATAAATTGCAGAAAAAAGACCAATCGGCACTGCGACCGACATTGCAATTAAAGCAATAAAACCAGTTCCAGCAAACAACGGAACAGCTCCAAATGCATTACTTAGTTCTTGTTTTTCTGATGCGGTAAGAACTATCGATGTGTCTCGAACGAATGCTTTTTGCGGGCTCCAATCTAGACCGAATAAAAAATCAAAAAAATTAATCTGACTAAAAAATTTGATACTTTCAATTAATAAAGAAAAAATAATTCCTGCTGTGGTAAGTACAGCAACTACGGAGCAAAGGATTAAGACTACTTTAAAAATAGATTCAACTCCTTCTCTTGCGTGCGTATTATTTGTAATTTTTTTATATGCAACAAGTGTAAAGCCAATCACAGCAGTAAAGACTAATACTATTTTAGCATTTTGTGCCATGGATAAAAAAGATCCGTACTGTTTGGCTCCTAACTGAATTTGTTCTGAGGCCGCTCCGCTATAGGTACCAAAATATAATGCTTTAATTTTTTGATAAACTAAATTGAGACGATCATGATCAATATCTGCTAAGCTTGATTGCTCCAATCCACTGATAATTAAATATTTAACTATAAACGGTTCAAAAACAGTCCATAAAAAAACAATTAAAATTGCTGGTAATGCACACCATAGTGATAAGTAAAAACCATAAAAATGAGGTAATGCCTTAGTTTTAAAATTATTAACTGCAGCAATTTTTTTAATTTGTGATTTGCCGAAAAAGAAACAGGAAAAACTAAATACAAATATGAAAACCAGTATTAATAAATTCATTTTTCCTTTTTAAAATGCTCAAGGGTCGATTTGTGGTCGACCCTTGAAATTAATTTACAAGTAACTGGTTATGAACGTACTGCTTAATTAATAGTAGTAAGTTTCGTTGCCGCGTTTCTTGTTGCCGTGTATTTTTCTTTGCTTAAAGGAACCAGTCCAATATCACCAAGATATCCTCTGTCTCCCATTGCTCTAGTCGAAGTATATTCGTCCAAAAATTCCTTAATACCAGGAATAACACCAATGTGCGCTTTCTTGACGTAGAAGTACAAAGGTCTTGCTACTGGATAAGAGTAATTTTGAATACTTTCTAAAGATGGTTTTTTTCCTTCAATGCCAGATGCTTGAATTTTATCTTTGTTAGCAAGCAAATAGCTGTAACCAAATAAACCAAACATTTCAGGATCAGCTGCAAGTTTGTTTACGATTAATGTATCGTTTTCACCAGCTTCAATTGCTAATCCATCTTCTCGCAAAGTCTCACATGCTTTTTCATGTGATTTTTCTTTTCTTGCATCAAATAATGATTTTGCAGATTTTGTGCATCCTTTATTCATCACTAAAGCATTCCATGCATCTCTTGTTCCAGATGTTGGAGGTGGAACCATAATTTTAATATCGAAATTAGGAAAGCTTTTGTCAATATCGCTCCATTTTTTGTAAGGATTTTTTACTAATTTTCCATTCACTTCTACTTCTGAAGCTAATGCTCTCCATAACTGTTCTTTAGTAAAATTAATATCTTTCGCCTTTAAAGAATGAGAAAAAGCAATTCCATCATTGCCAACTACGATTTCAATGATATCTTTGACGCCGTTTTTAGCACAAAGTTCTTTTTCGCTACTCTTAATATCTCGAGAAGCATTAGTAATGTCTGGATGTTGAGTACCAACACCAGCGCAAAATAATTTCATTCCACCGCCAGTTCCTGTGCTTTCAATTACTGGAGTTTTAAATTTTCCACTTTTACCAAATCTTTCAGCAACTACTGTTGAGTAAGGGTACACAGTCGAAGAACCAACAATTTTAATCTGATCTCTTGCGGAAGCATAAGAGCTAAAAAGCAATGCTAATGCAAAAGGTAAAATCAATTTTAGTTTTTTCATTTTTTTTCCTTTTTTATTAAGTTAATTTCTTCGCAAGTACCTTGTATTGAAAGCATTTATGTTACAGAAATGTTAAACTTTTGTTACATAAACAAACTTTATAGTTGTAGGAAAACCTCAGTTTATAGGGAAATATACAGAGAGAACTGAGGTAAAAATTTCACACGAACACTATCCACATACTATTTTAGATGCGATGCAGGTTAGTAGTAAATATTTCAAAAAAGATGTAGATCAATTTGATCGGTACGCTGACCATTTAATTATTACTCATAAAAACTAGCTTAATTAAACAACAAGACCTTTTAAAACTAAAACTTATACCCAAAT
>ERZ887849.487-NODE-487-length-42557-cov-14.223707_pt1 | contig 42557 bp, 40 predicted proteins | sample MGYA00521267_ERZ887849 | MGnify/ENA primary metagenome ERZ887849 (study PRJEB32303, sample SAMEA104408601) | aquatic metagenome | biome: Brackish water; feature: Pelagic; material: water | place: Baltic Sea | collected 2014-06-06T16:11:00 | depth 2,863 m ... | reverse complement strand
TGGGGTGATTTATGAAAGCCGCCCGAATGTCACGGCTGATGCCGCTGCTCTGTGTTTGAAAGCTGGTAATGCGGTGATCCTGCGTGGCAGTTCGGAGATCCAAAACTCCGCCCGTCTGATTCATCAGTGTTTTGCCCGCGCTTTGAGCGCCGCCGGATTAGATGCCCATACGGTGCAAATCGTACCGACCCCGGATCGCGCTGCCGTCAGCATGATGCTGGCCGGCTTGAATGAACAAATTGATGTCATAGTGCCGCGCGGTGGCAAGGGTCTTGTCGGCTTGGTGCAAGAACAAGCCCGTGTGCCGGTATTTGCCCATTTGGAAGGCGTCTGTCATGTTTATGTGCACTCGGAAGCCGATTTGGCGATGGCGCGCGATATCGTGCTGAATGCCAAATTACGCCGAACGGGTATTTGTGGGGCAGCGGAAACGCTGTTGGTCGACGCCGCTTGTGCCGATGATTATTTACCATCGCTGATTGGCGCTTTGATTGACGGCGGCTGCGACGTGCGCGGCGATGCCACCGCCCAAGCTGCCCATCAAAGTGTCACACCCGCCTCGGAAGATGACTATTATTGCGAATATCTCGACGCCATTATCGCCGTCCGGGTGGTCGCTGATCTTGATGCTGCCATCGCCCATATCGGCCAGTATGGCTCCAATCATACAGACGCTATTGTTACCGCCAATGCCGCGGCGGCTGAACGTTTCTTAAATGAAGTCGACAGTGCCATCGTCATGCATAATGCCTCGACCCAATTCGCTGATGGCGGTGAATTTGGCATGGGCGCCGAAATTGGCATCGCCACTGGGCGTTTTCATGCCCGTGGGCCGGTCGGTTTGGAACAATTGACGAGTTTCAAATATGCCGTGCGCGGCTCAGGGCAAACGCGCCCCAAATAGGGTGCAGATTAAGATGACCCAAACACACGCATCCGCCATGCCCTATTTTGCCCCTGGCACTTATATAGGCTTATTCGGCGGCAGTTTTGACCCGCCGCATGCTGGTCATCGTTTGGTTTCACTCTCGGTAATGCGGACGCTGGGTTTGGATTATGTATGCTGGCTGGTGAGTCCCCAAAATCCGCTGAAAAACCACACGCCAAATGATATGACCGAGCGCCTCGCCGCCTGCCAACGCATGGCCAGTCATCCGCGCCTTATGGTCTCAGATGTTGAAACCCGCATTGGCACCCAATATGCCATCGACACGGTTCGCCAACTCAAAGCCCGTCATCCGGAGGTGCATTTTACTTGGCTCATGGGCAGCGATAATTTCGTCAACCTGCAACAGTGGAAACAATGGCAACAATTCATGCAAGAAGTGCCTGTCGTCATTTATCCACGCTCTGGCAGCACGCTTAAAGTGACCAATAGTCAGGCGGGACAAGTGTTTGCCCGCCAGCGAGTGGCAACCAGTCAGGCGACTGATTTCAAACATGTCGAAGCCCCGGCTTGGATTATGCTCGACGGCGTGCGCTCTGATTTATCTTCATCGGCCCTACGCCAGCGCGGCGCCAACAAACAAGATTGAAACCCACCCATAAAATAGGGTAAACAAAGATGACGGTTATGCCGACAGCTTTTGTCAGTAGACTTAAGAAGGAATACGCTCTGAGCGAAAACACGCCAATGGCAACAATTGAAGGCCCCGATCAGATTGACGGCGAGCTTCATAAAATGATTCTGGTTAGCCTAGACGACGATCTAGCGCAGGAAATTGTCACTATCTCTCTAGCTGGTAAATCAGCTATCGCCGACCATATGGTTATAGCCACTGGCCGCTCGAAACGTCATGTCGGTGCATTGGCCGATCATTTGCAACGCAAATTGAAAGAGTTTGGCCTCAAATCCATTCGCACGGAAGGCATGACCAGTTGCGACTGGGTGCTGGTCGATGCCGGCGATGTGGTCGTGCATTTATTCCGCGAAGAAGTTCGCAGTTTCTATGACCTTGAGAAAATGTGGGCCGCTGAAGCCATTGCCATGACCTATGCGCCCAATCAAAAAAAACCGGGTGCGCTCGGCTCGAACGCCTAATCCATGCGCCTTGACCTGCTCGCTGTCGGCCTCATGCGGGGCACGCCGGAAGAGCTTTTGGTGTCCACGCATATTGACCGAGCGCAAAAATCTGGCCGACAAATTGGCCTTGATGGGCCGCATTTGCAAGAAATCAAGGAACGCAAAGGGGCGACGGGCAGCGCCAAACAGCGCGAGGAATCAGCCCTGCTGATGGCCGCCCTCGATCAGCGTCCGGGGCTGGTGATCATGCTCGATGAAACCGGCAAGCAAATGACCAGCCGTGGCTTTGCGACCCAAATCAGTGATTGGCAAGACAAAGGGATGGCGCAAGCCAATTTTGTCATTGGCGGCGCCGATGGACTGACCGACGCCTTGCGCGCCCGCGCCGATATTATGCTTTCTCTGGGGCAAATGACATGGCCGCATATGCTGGCCCGCACCCTATTGTGCGAACAAATTTGGCGCGCCATTTCCATTTTGACCAATCACCCTTATCATCGCGATTGAGGGCACTGAAACCTATGAAAAAGCTTCTATATATTCTGATCGCTGTCTTTTTTGTTGCTGCCATGCCGCCAGCGACAGCTCAAGATGCAGATCAAAGGGAAAAGCTTGAGGCGCTGAACGACGAAATTCGTCAGCGTCAACAACGTGCGCAAACGCTAAAGCAAGAAGCCGAGGCGCTTAAGCAGCAAAAACGCACGCTGCAAAAACGGGTTATTGATTTGGCCCGCGATATACAAAATATCGACGCCGAACGCGACCGTTTGGAAACCCGCCTCATCGAATTGGGGGTCAGTGAAAGTTCATTGGACGCTAATTTGCAGCAAGACCGAGCGCAATTGTCGGAAATGCTGGCTGGATTGCAAACCATGCACGTTGAAAGCCCTCCCGCTTTCGCGGTTCACCCCGATGATGCTTTAACGGCCGTGCAAGGCGCCATTGTTTTGGCCAGTATTGTGCCTTCCATGCAAAGTCGGGCCAATAAATTGCGCGATCAATTGACCGAATTGAGCCTTATTCGCAAGCGCATGGATGCCCAATCACAAGCGCTGATTATCGCCGAAAATGACGCCGCCACAGCCCGCAAAGAGCTGAGCACAGCACTGGCCGCTAAATCTGAGGCCGAGAAAATCGCCCGCCGCGACGCTGAAAAAGAAGCCCGCGCCGTCGCGGTTCTGGTGAGCCAGGCACGCAATTTGAAAGATTTGGCCAATAAACTGCAAACAAGGGCGCAGAAAAGGCGCGCTCGACCGTCGGCCATACCACCGACTGACAGTCAGTTTGGCAAGGCCCGAGGTTTGGTGCCAATGCCCGTATCTGGGCGAATTATTGCCGGATACGGCAGCCAGACAGTCACCGGCGGGGCGCAACAAAAGGGTATTTTTATTGATGGCCGCCCAGGTGCACAAATCACCGCCCCTTATGATGCAAGGGTTTTATATAGTGGGCCGTTCCGGCAATATGGCAGCATTGTCATTCTGGCCGTCGAGAACCGCTATCAAATGATTTTGGCCGGCATGGACGAAACCACCGCCTATGTCGGGCAAGAACTTCTGGCTGGCGAGCCAATTGGTGTTTTGCCTGAAGAAAAAATATCGCTGGGGGGTGTGTCTTCGGGGCGCGGTCAGCTATATATGGAGTTAAGATTAGACGGTCAACCGATTGACCCGACCCCTTGGTTGAAAACAAGTTAGAAGCGGAACTTAGAATGCGTTTGCAAAATATAAGCCCATCATTTTTTATGCTGTTCAGCGGCCTGATTTTCTCATGTCTTTTGCTGGCTCCAAGCGCAGGCCATGCGCAAAAAAATAATGATGAGCTTTATCAACAATTGCAGCTTTTTGGCGACGTGCTTGAACAGGTGCGCGGCAATTACGTCGAAGCGCCAGATGACAAAGAGCTAATTGAAGCGGCACTTGCCGGCATGTTGAGTTCGCTGGACCCACATTCGGCCTATTTGCCGCCGAAAGGCTTTGAGGATATGCAGGTGCAAACCCGCGGCGCCTTTGGAGGCCTTGGCATTGAAGTGACCATGGATAAAGGCTTGGTCAAAGTCATCGCGCCGATTGACGACACGCCAGCTCAGCGGGCAGGCATGCGGCCCAATGATTTAATCTCGCATCTTGATGGCGAGCCGATTCTGGGCCTGACCCTATCTGACGCTGTTGACTTAATGCGCGGTGAAAAAGGCACGGACATCACCATTACCGTCTTACGCGAAGGCGAGGATGAACCACTGGAAATCACCATCACCCGGGATATTATCAAAATTCGCGCCGTCCGTTCGCGGGTTGAAGGGGCTGATGAAAATGTTGCCTATATTCGGCTCACCACTTTTAACCAACAGACCTCGGCCAATCTGAAACTGGCCCTCAATCAACTGCCAGCTGAAATAGGCAAGAATAAATTGGCCGGCTTTATTATTGATTTGCGCAATAATCCCGGCGGGCTTTTGAACCAAGCAATTAGCGTTTCGGATATGCTGCTTGATCAGGGCGAGATTGTTTCGACCCGTGGACGCAGCCCCGAAGACAGCTCACGCTACAATGCCAAACGCGGGGACATGGCGCGCGGCTATCCGATTGTTGTGATGATCAATGGCGGCTCGGCCTCAGCTTCAGAGATCGTCGCGGGCGCCCTGCAAGATAATCATCGCGCGATCATTATGGGCACGCAGAGTTTCGGTAAAGGCTCGGTGCAAACCATCATGCCATTGCCCAATAATGGCGCTTTGCGGATGACCACGGCGCGCTATTTCACCCCATCGGGGCGCTCGATTCAGGCACTTGGCATTTCACCCGATATTGTGTCGGAACAAGTCATTCCCGAAGATTTGAAAAAACGTGAAGCGCGTTCCGAAGCGTCTTTGCGTGGCCGTCTAGACGGCGAGAACATCGACGGCGAAAGCAATACGAAAGATACCAAAGAGCAAAAGAGAAAGCCTTCCATCGCCTTTATTCCACCAGAACCAGCCGATGACGCGCAACTGCAACATGCAATTAAGCTATTGATTGACTTACAGAAATCAGCTAATTCCGAGTTTAAACCAATCTCATGAACGCCCTCGCGCCCCCCCATTATGGCCCAGACCATCCGGCCCAAAAACTCGCATGGCGTGCCTGTGTCGGCATTGTTTTGCTCAACCCACAAGGCTTGGTTTTCACTGGTCGGCGCGTGGTCGATAAATTACCAATCGATGCACCATTATGGCAATTGCCCCAAGGCGGTATTGACGATGGCGAGACCCCCGAGCAAGCGGCTTTTCGAGAACTCGAAGAGGAAACCGGTGTCTCTCAGGCTGAGATTATTTACGAATTGCCGGAATGGCTGAGCTATGACTTGCCAGAGGCTTTGATTGGCACCGCCTTAAAAGGAAAGTTTCGCGGCCAAAAACAAAAATGGTTTGCCATGCGCATGATGGGCGGCGACGAGGCCATTCGCCTTGATGCGCATAAGCAAGTTGAATTTGATGATTGGGCTTGGCGCCCGCTCGACGCCTGTGTCGATTTAGTGGTCGATTTCAAAAAGCCGCTATATGCCGATTTAGCCGAACGCTTTGCCTTTCTCTGCCGCAAAGCCGCAGCTCCACATCAGCGGTAAAGGCTCATGAGCGCGTCGCTTCCCCTTATCGACTTCAGCAATTTCGCCACCGCTTCAACGGCCAAACGCCTAGCTATTGGTCAGGAAATTGGCGCCGCCGCCCGCGACGTTGGGTTTTTTTATCTCACTGGCCACGCCATTGACCCAGACCTAACCGAAGCAGCCTTTGCCGCATCCGCCGCCTTCTTTGCTCTGCCACAGGCCGACAAAGCCAGCATAGCAATCGAAAACTCGGCCTGTCATCGCGGTTGGTTTCGTATCGGTGGTGAAGTACTCGACGCCGAACGTCAACCGCAGGGCGATTATAAAGAAGGCGTGAAAATTGGCCGCGACCTGAGCCCAGAGCATCCACGTGTGAAAGCCAATGTGCCGCTGCATGGGCCCAATCAGTGGCCGAAACTGGCCGGTTGGCAGGCGACCATGCAGGCCTATTATGATGCCTGCGAGTGTGTCAGTCGGCAATTAATGGAAGGCTTTGCTTTATCTTTGGGTTTAGACGCGGATTATTTTTCGCCCCAGCTGACCCTGCCCATGGCGACGCTTGGGCCGCTTTATTATCCGCCTCTCAGTGGCACAGATGATGGATTAAGCGCTGGCGCTCATACAGATTTTGGCTGCCTCACCCTGCTGGCGCAACGCCATATTGCCGGTCTGGAGATCCTCAATAAGCAGGGGGTCTGGCAGGGCATTCCGGTGCTCGATGGGGCATTGGTTGTTAATATTGGCGACATGCTGGCTCGTTGGAGCAATGATCTCTATGCCTCAACGCAGCATCGGGTAATCAATAAAAGCCGCGAAGCGCGCTATTCGCTGGCGTTTTTTTTCGACCCCGACCCAGATGCCGATTTATCTCCACTGCCCGGCTGCCTTGCGTCCGGCAATCAAGCCAATTATCCTCCAGCGACATGTTTGTCGCATTTATTGCACAAGATTGAAGAGAGCTTTGCCTATCGGCAGAAGAGAGATTGATGAGTAAATTTGTTTTAACCCTATCGTGTCCTGATGCTTTAGGCATTGTTGCCGCCGTCTCCCAAACCTTGGCCAATGCGAAAATGAATATTGAGGAAAGCCATCAATATGGTGATCCCGATAGCGGAAAATTTTTTATGCGCGTGGGTATTCGTGCGCAAGGCAGTGATAGTAAGAATATTTTTGGCTCAACCTTTGAAGCCGTCGCGACCAAGTTTCATATGCAATGGCATTTATATGACGCCAGCATTAAACCACGCACGCTGATACTGGTTTCCAAGTTCGATCACTGCATGGTCGATTTGATTTACCGTTGCCAGCGCGGCAGCCTGCATATGGACATTGCTGCCGTGGCTTCCAACCATGAGATTGGCCGCGACTGGAGTGAGAACGCCGACATTGCCTATCATTATTGGCCGGGTGGAAAAGAGGCAAAAGCTGAGAACGAGGCTAAATTAAAATCACTGGTTGAAGCAGAGAATATCGAATTGATTATTCTGGCCCGCTATATGCAAATTCTCTCGCCCGATATTACCGCCGCCTATAGCGGCCAAATCATTAATATTCACCATAGTTTTCTGCCCAGTTTCAAAGGCGCTGAGCCCTATAGCCGCGCCCATGCACGCGGCGTGAAAATGATTGGCGCGACCGCCCATTTCGTGACCGCTGATCTCGACGAAGGGCCGATTATCAGCCAAGGCATTGAAGCCATTCGCCATGATATGAATGTCGAGGAAGTGATTGATGTCGGTCGCGATGTCGAACGCCGCACTTTAGCCACCGCTGTGCGCCTCTATACGGAGCGGCGCGTGCTGCTAAATGGCTTGAAAACAGTAGTTTTTGATTAGACTAGGCTTCGTCAGCGACACCACGTTCAGCCGCTTGCGCCTCGGTCAAAATCGTCTCAGCCAGAACCGTGACCCCTTCAGGAGTCACGTCTACAAAACCGCCATCAAGGTGATATTGGCTCACAACGCCATCATTCTCGACCACCAATACGCCTGGACGGATGATAGACATCACCGGACTGTGATTTGGCATAACCCCGAAATCACCCTCAAGACCCGGAACGCTGACGCTGTCGACTTGCGCTGACAGCACCAGACTTTCCGGCGAAACGAGATCAAATTGTAGCTTATTGGCCATTGATGAGAACTTCCTTAGGCAGCTTCAGCGGCCATGGCTTCTGCCTTGGCAATCGCGTCTTCAATTGTGCCGACCATGTAGAAGGCGGCTTCTGGCAAGTGGTCATACTCACCCGAGCAAAGGCCCTTGAAGCCTTTAATCGTGTCAGCCAAATCAACCAGAATACCCGGTGAGCCAGTGAAGATTTCAGCAACATGGAACGGTTGTGACAAGAATTTTTCAATTTTACGCGCACGGTTCACGGTCATTTTGTCTTCTTCTGACAATTCGTCCATACCCAAAATCGCGATGATATCTTGCAATGATTTATAGCGTTGCAAAATTTCCTGCACCTGACGGGCAACTTGATAGTGCTCGTCACCAACCACGCGTGGCTCAAGAATACGGCTTGTAGAGTCGAGTGGATCCACGGCTGGGTAAATACCTTTTTCCGAAATCGCACGAGACAACACAGTCGTGGCATCCAAGTGAGCAAATGAAGCCGCAGGGGCCGGGTCAGTCAAGTCATCGGCTGGCACATAAATCGCCTGCACTGAGGTAATCGACCCTTTGGTCGTTGTGGTAATACGCTCTTGCAGCGAGCCCATGTCTGTCGCCAAAGTTGGCTGATAGCCCACCGCTGACGGAATACGACCCAAAAGGGCAGACACTTCTGAACCGGCCTGGGTAAAGCGGAAAATATTATCAATGAAGAACAACACGTCTTGGCCTTCATCGCGGAAATTTTCAGCAACCGTCAAACCGGTCAAAGCAACCCGCGCACGCGCCCCTGGAGGCTCATTCATTTGCCCATAAACCAGAGCACATTTTGAGCCCTCGCCGCCTTTTTCAATATTCACGCCGCTTTCGATCATTTCCCAGTACAGGTCGTTGCCTTCACGGGTTCGTTCGCCAACACCGGCAAACACGGAATAACCACCATGCGCTTTCGCCACATTGTTAATCAATTCCATAATCAAAACGGTTTTGCCCACGCCAGCACCGCCGAACAGACCAATTTTACCACCCTTGGCGTATGGCGCCAGCAGGTCGACAACCTTAATGCCAGTAACCAGCAGCTCAGATTCGGTTGATTGCTCAACAAATGCGGGTGCTTCTTGGTGAATGGCGCGTTTGACTTCGGTAACCACTGGCCCAGCTTCGTCAACTGGCTCACCGATCACGTTAATGATGCGGCCCAAAGTTTCCTTGCCAACGGGAACCATAATTGCAGATCCAGAGTCCGTCACCGGCTGCCCACGCACCAGACCTTCGGTCGAGTCCATGGCGATGGTGCGCACGGTGCGCTCGCCCAAGTGCTGGGCTACTTCGAGCACCAAACGAGTGCCATTATTGTCTGTTTCTAAAGCGTTTAGAATTTCAGGCAAAGGGCCTTCAAATTGCACGTCAACCACGGCCCCAATGACCTGTGAGATCTTACCCATTGCTGTTTTCTGGTCTGCCATAATATTATCCTCAGCTCGCTTTCAATCCGTCTTAAAGTGCTTCCGCACCGGAAATAATTTCAATCAATTCTTTGGTAATTTGTGCCTGACGTGACCGGTTGTAGGTAATCGACAGGGCATCAATCATTTCGCCCGCATTGCGGGTTGCATTATCCATTGCGCTCATTCTTGCACCTTGCTCGCTAGCCGCATTTTCCAGCAGAGCGCGCAAAATCTGAATGGCAATATTGCGCGGCAATAGCGCGTCTAGAATTTCCGTTTCTTCCGGCTCATAATCATAGGCCGCGCCGCCCAAATCTGGGACCTCAACCGCTTCGATATGGGCTGGAATGATTTGCAAGGCCGTTGGCACTTGCGTCAGCACATTTTGGAAACGTGAATAATAGAGTTTGCAAATGTCAAAGCCGCCATTTTCGAAATCGCCAAGAATTTGCGTGGCCACTTCTTGCGCCTGATCAAAACCGATTTTTTTCATGCCTTGATAAGAAATCAGAGGCAATAATTCTTTGGTAAAATTACGCTTCAACACGTCGTAACCTTTACGGCCAACGCAAAGAATTTTGACGTCTTTGCCTTCTGCCATCAGGCGATAGGCTTCGGCGCGAGCCATACGAGCAATTGACGAATTGAAACCACCACACAGGCCGCGTTCTGCGGTTGCGACGATCAGCAAATATGACTGCTCGCTTCCCGTGCCTGCCAATAGCTTTGGCGCGCCCTGCGGGTCAGTAATACCAGCCGCCAGATTGCCCAAAACCGCACCCATACGATCAGCGTAAGGACGAGCCGCTTCAGCCGCTTCTTGGGCACGCCGCAGTTTCGATGCCGCCACCATCTGCATGGCGCGCGTAATCTTCTGCGTTGCCTGCACGCTGGCGATACGATTGCGAAGTTCTTTCAATGACGCCATTGATGGCCCCCTTCAGTGTCTCACCAGAGCCTATTCAAAGCTCGCTGCGTAACCATCAATCGCTTTTTTCAAAGCGGCTTCAGTTGTGTCTGACAATGCTTTTTCAGCGCGAATGGCGTCCAAAATGGCGCTTTCTTTGCTGTGCATTAATTCCAACAAACCAGCCTCGAAACGGCCAACGGCTGACGTCTCGATTTTGTCGAGATAGCCATTCACACCAGCGTAAATCACGACCACTTGTTCTTCCACTTTCAGCGGCGAGAACTGACCTTGTTTCAGCAATTCCGTAAGGCGCTCACCGCGCTTCAGCAATTGCTGCGTTGATGCGTCAAGGTCGGAACCGAACTGAGCAAACGCAGCCATTTCACGATATTGCGCCAATTCGCCTTTAATTTTACCGGCAACCTGTTTCATCGCTTTAATTTGAGCGGCTGAACCCACACGTGACACTGACAGACCCACGTTCACCGCTGGACGAATGCCTTGGTAGAACAAATCTGTTTCCAAGAAAATCTGACCATCGGTAATCGAAATCACATTGGTCGGAATATACGCCGACACGTCATTGGCCTGAGTTTCAATGATTGGCAGCGCGGTCATTGAACCGGCACCAAAATCATCATTCAGCTTAGCTGCGCGTTCCAACAAACGTGAGTGCAAGAAGAACACATCACCCGGATAAGCTTCGCGACCTGGCGGACGACGCAGCAACAATGACATTTGACGGTAAGACACGGCTTGCTTTGACAAATCATCGTAAGTGATCAAGGCATGCATGCCATTGTCGCGGAAATATTCGCCCATGGTGCAACCGGTAAATGGCGCCAAGAATTGTAGCGGTGCCGCTTCAGAAGCGGTCGCGGCGATAATGATGGTGTATTTCATCGCATCATTTTCTTCCAGCGTTTTCACGATTTGCGCAACAGTTGAGCGCTTTTGACCAATGGCAACATAAACGCAATAGAGTTTAGCGCTTTCGTCATCGCCATCATTGATGGCTTTCTGGTTCAAAATCGTATCAATAGCAATTGCGGTTTTACCTGTTTGGCGGTCACCAATAATCAATTCGCGTTGACCGCGACCAATTGGGATCAGCGCGTCAACCGCTTTCAAACCAGTTTGCATTGGCTCGTGAACTGATTTCCGCGGGATAATACCCGGCGCTTTCACATCCACTTTCATGCGCACATCTGTGTTGATTGGGCCTTTGCCATCCAATGGATTGCCGAGCGCGTCAACCACACGACCAAGCAATTCTTTACCAACCGGCACCGACACAATATCGCCGGTACGTTTGACCGTGTCACCTTCGCGAATGTCACGGTCAGAACCGAAAACCACGACACCAACATTGTCTTCTTCGAGGTTCAACGCCATACCGCGCACACCACCGGGGAATTCAACCATTTCACCAGCCTGAACATTGTCCAGACCATAAATCCGCGCGATACCATCGCCTACAGAAAGAACCTGACCAATTTCTGATACCTCAGATTTTTGATCAAATCCCTTAATTTGTTCTTTCAAAATGGAAGAAACTTCGGAAGCTTTAATGTCCATCAGCGTGCCTCATTCATTACCCGTTTAGGGCGGTTTTCAACGTATTCAATTTAGTTCGCAGCGAGCCATCAATCATTTGGCTGCCAATTTCAACAATCAACCCACCCAGAAGCGCGCTGTCTTGCTTGGCATCAACCACAATGGTTTTGCCAAATACATCTTTCAATTGTCGTTTCAAATCTTCAATTTGACCATCGGCCAACGCATGCGCTGAGGTGACATAGGCCACCATTTCATCGCGCGAACCGGCAACCAAAGTCGCATATTGGCGCGCCATGTCCGGTAGCGCCGATGTGCGGCGTTTGGAAATCACTAAAGACACGAAATTGCGCAATAGTGCGCTAGCGCCAGCCTTTTTCAGCACCGCGTCAAGCGCTGCGGTTTGCTCATCGGCTGAGATAATCGGGCTACGGATTAATTTTTGTAGATCGGCATTTTCAGACAAGAGGACCAGCAGGGTCGCGACATCATCATGCAATTGTTGCTGACCGTCTGCAGGCAGTTCCTGCATAAGCTCAAACAAAGCTACCGCGTAACGTTCGGCTAGGCCACCAATCATGCTCTCTTTTGAAGACAAATGACTATCCTGTTTGCTAGGCGAGATGGCTAAACCCACCTCGACGAAAAACTCACAATATGGCAGAAAAGAAGGCTATTCCACCAATATGGCTGATGCAATATCACGTCACAGGGACGCTTGCAACACCCCAATTCCAACTCATTCACAAGCAATGACGAAAAGCCTCTTTATTGCCGCTTACAGAAAACTATAAGGGTCGATATCGACCGACAAACGCAGGCTCCCCCGCAGCTTCACCGGGGCTAGCCATTGGTCGATAAAACCCTGCATTGAAGCCGTTTTTGGGCCCTTTAACAGGAACCGGAAGCGGAAACGGTCGCGGATTCGGGCGATTGGCGCAGGCGCTGGACCCAATACCACTATCTCCGGATGCGGGGGAATTTGTCGCGCCAAAGCGCGCACAAAATTAAGCGCTTCTTGCTGATCGCGGGCAGAAATAATCAGTGCTGCCAACCGACCAAAAGGCGGCATCGCAGCAATTTGACGGGCCATCGTCTCACGCTCGAAAAAAGCATCGCGATCACCAGCCGCCAAAGCCTGCAAAACCGGATGATCGGGCATATGGGTTTGCAGCATGGCATGACCTCTAACGGCGGCGCGCCCAGCCCGTCCAGCGACCTGCGACAATAATTGATAAGTTCGTTCAGCGGCACGCAAATCGCCATTGCCTAACCCCAAATCGGCGTCAACCACGCCGACAAAGCTGAGCTTTGGAAAGTGATGCCCTTTGGCGACAATTTGGGTGCCGATAATAATATCCGCCGCGCCCTCAGCAATTTGCTGGATCGTCTCACGCATGGCGGCGGTACCACCGGCCATATCAGACGACAGAATGGCCGTGCGGGCGTGTGGAAAACGATGAATAACTTCTTCGGTAATGCGCTCTACGCCGGGCCCGCAGGCGGCTAATTTATCGGCTTCTCCGCAGGCGTCGCAAATTTGCGGCACCGGCCTTTGGTTGCCGCAATGGTGGCACTGCAATTGCTGACGGAAGCGGTGCTCAACCATCCACGCGTCACATGCTTCGCAGGCATAACGATGGCCGCATGCCCGACACAGGGTCAATGGCGCATAGCCGCGTCGATTGAGAAATAGCAAAGCCTGCTCGCCACGCTCAACCGCCTGCTCAACAGCGGTGACCATTTCCGGCACCAACCAATGGCCGCGTGGCGGCGGCGAAGCGCGCATATCAACCAATTGCATATCGGGCAAGGCGGCACCGCCATGACGCGACGGTAGACGGTGGTGCACATAGCGCTTTTGCTGGGCATTCACATAGCTTTCAAGCGACGGCGTCGCCGATGCGAGAACCACCGGGCAATTAACAAATTGACCACGTACGACGGCCATATCGCGGGCGTTATAAATCACCCCATCTTCTTGCTTAAAACCGCCATCATGTTCTTCATCAACAATAATCACGCCAAGATCGCGCCATGGCAAAAACAAGGCCGAGCGCGCGCCGACCAAAACCGAAATACGGTCTTCTGCAACCTCGCGCCATGTACGACGACGTTCAGCTGGCCCCAACCCAGAATGCCACATGGCAGGCTGACAGCCAAAGCGGGCCTCAAAACGGTCGAGAAACTGCGCCGTCAATGAAATTTCTGGCAATAAGATGAGCGCTTGGCGACCGCTTTTGAGCGCCGCGGCAATGGCCTCAAAATAGACTTCTGTCTTACCTGCGCCGGTCACCCCGTCAAGCAAATGCACGCTGAAAGATTGCCCCGTCACTGCCGCCGTTAGGGCATCAGCTACGGGCTTTTGAAGCGCCGACAATTCGGTTGTGCCAGCATCGGCCATTGGTTGTTCAAACGCCATATGTCCCGGCAAATCATAGGCCAGTAAATGTCCGGCCTCCGCCAATGTCTTGACCACCGAACCACTGACCCCGGCCTGGCGGGCTAAATCGGCACTGGTTAAACCCTGTTCACCCAATTCAGCAAGAACATCAAACACCCGCTGACGCGCCGCTGTCATGCGCTCTGGTGGCGGGCCTGCGCGATAGGCGGTCATTGGCTTAGCTGGCTCCAGAGCCGCCGGCACGCGCATCACCTGCCGCAGCACCAGCCCCGGCGGTGACATCACATAACTGGCCACCCAGTCGATGAATTTGCGCAAATGCTCGGCCAGCGGTGGCACATCCAATCGCTTTTGCACCGATTTTAATTTTGCCTGTGGCGTATCGCCAAGGGCTGGCCCCCAAACCACGCCATTGACCCGGCGTGGCCCTAGGGGTACGCGCACGAAATCTCCCGGCTGAAGGTTCATATCAGACGGAACCGCATAATCGTATGGCCCCGGCAAACCGAGGGGAATCAGCACAGCGACAACTTGCATGTCGCCACTGTCTTATATGGCTTGAAGAAAGGCAAGCAGTGGTGCAAGTTTAACAAAAGTCTTTAGTGATTTACTTGCCACAATGAGGGAAATGCCATGAAATTTTTTATTGATAGCGCCGACACAGCCGCGATTGCCGATCTTGCCGCCACTGGCATGGTCGATGGGGTCACCACCAACCCGTCTCTGGTTGCCAAATCTGGCCGCGACTTCAAAGAGTTAATCAGCGAAATCTGCACCCTGACTAAAGGCCCTGTATCGGCTGAAGTAACAGCGCTCGACGCCAAGGCCATGCTGTCAGAAGCCGACCAGCTTTTGCCCATTGCCGATAATGTTTGCATCAAAGTGCCACTGACATGGGATGGATTAAAAGCCACGCGCGCGTTGGCCGACAATGGCCATAAGGTTAATGTCACTTTGTGTTTCTCGGCCAATCAAGCGTTGCTGGCCGCCAAAGCGGGGGCCGCTTATATTTCGCCATTTGTCGGGCGCTTAGATGACATTTCCGCCGACGGCATGGGGCTGATTGCCGATATTCGGCAGATTTATGATAATTACCCCGATCTTGAAACGGAAATCCTCGTTGCCTCCGTGCGCTCGCCTGAGCATATCCGGCAATCGGCTTTAATCGGCGCCGATGTCGCCACTTTGCCACCGGAAGTTTTGCGCAGTCTTATCGCGCACCCGCTGACAGACAAAGGACTTGAAGCGTTTCTCGCCGACTGGCAAAAAACCGGCCAGTCCATCACCTGATGCCGCCGCCCAACATGGCTGGTGACTTGCGGCATCAGCATGATGCGTGGGTTGCGCGCATGACCCATGAAAGCCGTTTGAGTCCGCATAGTGTGGCCGGCTATCAACGCGACATGCGGCAGTTTTTGAGCTTTCTGAATGGCTACATAGAGCGACCCACGCAATTATCCGATTTTGCTGATTTGGAACTGAAGACCTTGCGAGCCTTTCTTGCGTCGCGCCGGCTTGAGGGTGCGGAAAGCCGTTCTCTTTTGCGCACCATGTCGGGCTTGCGCAATTTTGTGCAATTTCTTGAGCAGCAGAAAATTGCCGTCAGTCAGGCGTTCTATCTGGTCAATATGCCAAAGCAAAAACGCAGCTTACCACGCGCCGTCGATAGCCAAAGCGTGCTGCAGCTTATTCAATTGGCTCTGGAAACCCCTAAGGAGAGCTGGATTGGCCAGCGCGACGCGGCTTTGCTAACCTTGCTCTATGGCTGCGGTCTGCGAATTTCCGAGGCTTTGGCGCTGAACGTGAGTGATGTACCAAATACCGCCGAAACCGGCCTGCGGGTGCTTGGTAAGGGTAATAAAATGCGCGATGTGCCGCTTCTACCGCTGGTTCACAAAGCACTGCATGAGGCGATACAAGCGGCGCCGTTTACCGCGGCGGCTGACGATCCGGTATTTCGCGGCGCCCGCGGTGGGCGTTTTAGCGCGCGGCTGGCGCAACAAATGCTGGCTCAACATCGCCGGACGCTGAATCTGCCTGATAGTGTCACCCCGCACGCTTTGCGGCATAGCTTTGCGACGCATTTATTATCGGCTGGCGGCGACTTGCGCACCATTCAAGAATTACTTGGCCACGCGCAATTAAGCTCAACGCAAATTTACACAGAGGTAGATAGCGCCAGCTTGATTGCGATTTACCAAAAAGCCCACCAGCGCAAATAACTACATGTGAAGGGCGCGCCCCTCAATCGCCAAGGCCGCCTCTTTCACCGCTTCCGGCAAAGTTGGATGGGCGTGGCAGGTGCGGGCGATATCTTCTGAACTGGCAGAGAACTCCATCGCCATGGCCGCTTCGGCAATCAAATTGCCGGCCTGAGCGCCCAAAATATGCACCCCAAGCACGCGGTCGGTTTTGGCATCGGCAAGAATTTTAACAAACCCATCGGTGGTGCCATTGACCTTAGCGCGGCCATTGGCGGTGAACGGAAATTTGCCAACCACATAATCGACGCCATCTTCTTTCAGCTGCTCTTCCGAACGCCCCACCCATGCAACTTCTGGTGCGGTATAAATCACCCCGGGGATGACATGATAGTTCACATGCGACGGCTTGCCGGCCAAATGTTCGGCCACAGCAACACCCTCTTCTTCCGCCTTATGAGCCAGCATTGGCCCAGCGATGACATCACCAATGGCGAAAACACCATCAATATTGGTTTTGAAATGGCCATCGGTTTGAATCCGCCCTTGCGGGTCGCGGGTAACGCCAACAGCCTCCAAACCAAGCCCGTCGGTATGTGGGCGTCGGCCAATAGCAATCAACACGCGATCTGCCGTCAGCGTCTCCTCAGCGCCTTCGCCGGAAGCCGGCGCCAATGTCACTTTAGCCGAGGCTTTGAGCGCTTTGGCAGCGGTAACCTTCTTGCCCAACATGAATTTAATGCCTTGTTTTTTCAGCACCCGCTGGAAGTTTTTTGCCAAATCAGCGTCCACCCCCGGGGTGATACGATCGAGGAATTCCACCACCGTAACCTCTGCCCCGAGGCGGCGCCACACAGACCCCAGTTCGAGACCGATAATACCAGCCCCGACAATCACTAAATGTTTGGGAATCGCTGGCAGGCTCAAAGCACCGGTTGACGAGACAATACGGTCTTCGTCAATCTCAATACCTGGCAGCGGCGTAACTTCAGAGCCAGTGGCGATGACAATATTTTTCGCCGTCAGGCTGCGTTGACCGCCATCGAGCAAATCAATATGCACTGCCCCCGGAGCCGTCAGCCTTGCTGCACCGTGAATTTCTTCAACCTTGTTCTTTTTCAATAAAAATGTGACGCCCTGCGTATTGCCATCAATACCGGCCTGCTTAAACGACATCATTTTTTCCAAATCAACTTTCACTGAGCCAACCGAAATACCCATATCGCCAGCGTGCTGAGTTTCTTGCAACACTTCGGAAGCGTGCAGAAGGGCCTTAGACGGAATACAGCCGACATTCAGACAGGTGCCGCCCGGCGCGCCACGCTTATCAATAATCGCCACTGTCATCCCTAATTGGGCCGCCCGAATAGCGCATACATAACCGCCGGGGCCAGAACCAATCACCACAAGGTCAAATTGGTTGGTGTTTTCTTCGTTCATTAAAGCCTCACTTAAATGTCTAGGAGCAATCGCTCAGGTGTTTCAAGGCACTCTTTTACACGCACTAAAAAGGTCACGGCTTCTTTGCCGTCAACAATACGGTGGTCATATGACAGCGCCAAATACATCATCGGCCGCACCACAACTTCGCCATTAACAGCCATCGGGCGTTGCTGGATTTTATGCATGCCCAAAATGCCTGACTGCGGCATATTCAAAATCGGTGTGCTCATAAGCGAGCCATAAACGCCGCCATTGGAAATGGTGAACGTGCCACCCTGTAAATCATTGATGGCTAATTGCCCATCTCGAGCCTTACGCCCGTAATTGCCAATCGCTTGTTCAATTTCGGCCAACCCCATGTCTTGCACATTGCGCACAACCGGCACCACAAGGCCTTTTTCTGTGCCCACTGCCACACCCATGTTGACGTATTTTTTATAAATGATTTCGTCACCAGAGATTTCCGCATTGACCGCTGGAATTTCGCGCAGTGCTGTTACGCAGGCACGCACGAAAAAGCCCATAAAGCCGAGGCGTACGCCATATTTCTTTTCGAACAGGTCTTTATATTCACTACGCAAAGCCATAAGCGCGCTCATATCCACCTCATTAAATGTGGTGAGCTGGGCGGCTGTATTCTGTGATTCTTTCAACCGCGAGGCAATTGTCTTGCGCAACCGAGTCATTTTGACCCGTTCTTCTTGACCGGCCACAGCAACCGCCTGACTGGCGAGGGGCGCAGCAGCATTTGCCGCTGGCGCAGATGATGGCGTCGCGGCACCCGATTGCGCCGCCTGCACAGCGTCTTCTTTGGTAATGCGGCCATCCTTGCCGGTACCGGCGATCATCTCGGGCGCCAGACCATGTTCTTCGACCACGCGGCGCGCCGCTGGTGACAAATCTTGCGTCCCTGTCGATGGTGTCGATGGTGCCACAGGCGCAGCAACCGGCGCAGCTTCTGATACTGGCTCAGGCGCTGGTGCTGGCGCAGCTTCAACAGCGGCAGGTTCAACAGCGGCAGGCGCCGTTGTCCCTTGGCCTTCACCAATTGATGCCAGCAGCGCGCCAACCTCGACGGTTTCGCCTTCCTTAGCAATAATTTCAGACAGAACACCGGCAACATGGGCCGGCACTTCAATGGTGACCTTATCGGTTTCCAATTCGCAAAGCGGCTCATCGACGCTGACCGCATCGCCGGGCTTTTTATACCATTGTGCAATGGTCGCCTCGGTGATTGACTCTCCCAACGCTGGCACACGAATTTCATTCGACATGGTGGTCTCCCTTAAGGTTTAGCAATTGGATCACTCAAAGCAGCCGCTAAAAAAGCATCGCGTTCTTGTAAATGGCGGCTCATCAGCCCGCTGGCTGTTGAGGCACCGGCACGGCGACCCGCATAGGTCGGTCGTTTGTGTTTCGCGTCCAAAGACACCAATACATTTTCAATTTCAGGTTCAATATAACTCCACGCCCCCATATTGCGCGGTTCTTCTTGGCACCACACCATTTCGGCGTGAGCATAGGGTTCCAGCTCGGCCAATAGCGGGCCGATGGGGAATGGGTAGAGTTGTTCGACGCGCATAATATAGACATCATCAATGCCCGCTTTCTCACGCGCTTCGAGCAGGTCGAAGTAGACTTTACCCGAACACATGACCACGCGCCGAATGTCCTTGGCCGGACGCAAACCGCCCTCAAGACGCGCATCCATATTGTCCCATAGAACACGGTGGAAGCTGCTACCGGATTCAAAATCAGTCAAATCAGAAACGCATTTCTTGTGCCGTAGCAACGATTTTGGTGTCATCAGCACAAGCGGTTTGCGGAAATTGCGTTTCAACTGACGACGCAGAATGTGGAAATAATTTGCCGGGGTTGTGCAATTGGCCACTTGCATATTTTCTTCGGCGCATAATTGCAAATAGCGCTCAAGACGCGCTGAACTGTGCTCCGGCCCTTGGCCTTCATACCCATGCGGCAATAACATCACCAGACCCGACATGCGTAGCCATTTGATTTCGCCCGAAGCGATAAATTGGTCGACAATCACTTGCGCGCCATTGGCGAAATCCCCAAATTGCGCTTCCCACAAAACCAAAGCATTCGGCTCGGCTAGACTATAACCATATTCAAAGCCCAGAACCGCAGCTTCTGACAACATGGTGTTTACCACTTCGAACAGCGCTTGATCTTCACGAATATATTTCAATGGTTTGTAACGGCGCTCGTTTTGTTGATCAATCCATGCCGAGTGGCGCTGTGAGAAAGTGCCGCGCTCGCTATCCTGCCCCGACAAACGCACCGGATAGCCCTCCAACACCAATGACCCAAAGGCCAAGGCTTCGCCCGTGGCCCAGTCAAAACCTGTGCCAGTTTCAAACATCTCCTGCTTAGCTTTGAGCTGGCGCACCAAAGCTTTATGCAGGTTGAAATTCTCCGGCACCCGCACCAGACCCTCGCCAATTTCCAACAGCATATCGCGCTCGACGCCCGTTTCGCCGCGTACAAAATCATCAGCTGCATTTTTCTTTTCAAGACCGGTCCATTTGCCATCGAGCCAATCAGCTTTGTTGGGCTTGAAATTATTGGCTGCTTCAAAGGCCACATCGAGCACCGCCCGATAATCACTAATCGCTCGCTCAGTCTCGGTTTCGGTCATCACCCCTTCAGCCACCAAACGGCGTGCATATTTCTTGACCACAGTCTCATGGGTTTTGATTTTCGCATACATGGTTGGCTGGGTGAAAGCTGGCTCATCACCCTCATTATGGCCGTAGCGGCGGTAGCAGAACATGTCAATGACCACCGGCTTTAAGAACTTCTGGCGGAATTCAGTCGCCACTTTAGCGGCAAAAACGACAGCCTCTGGATCATCGCCATTGACGTGAAAAATGGGAGCCTCAACCATCTTGGCCACATCAGATGGATATGGCGACGAGCGCGAAAAGCGCGGATTGGTGGTGAAGCCAATTTGATTGTTCACAATAAAGTGAATCGACCCACCGGCCTTATGACCGATCAGCCCCGACAGACCAAAACACTCAGCCACAATGCCCTGTCCGGCAAAGGCCGCGTCGCCGTGCAATAGCAGGGGAATCACTTTGCCACGGTCAGACATCGCCCGTGGATTAGGTTTGAATTGATCTTGTTTGGCACGCGCCTTACCCAAAACCACCGGATCGACCGCTTCCAAATGCGACGGATTGGCGGTCAACGATAGATGCACTTTATTGCCATCAAACTCGCGATCAGACGACGCGCCAAGGTGATATTTCACATCGCCCGAACCCTCAATATCATCGGGGTTGGATGACCCGCCTTTGAACTCATGGAACAAGGCAGAAAATGGCTTACCCATCACATTGGTCAACACGTTCAAACGGCCACGGTGCGGCATGCCGAGTACAATTTCCTCAACCCCCAAATTACCGCCGCGTTTGATGATTTGTTCCAGCGCCGGAATCATCGCTTCACCGCCATCAAGGCCAAAGCGTTTGGTGCCGGTATATTTGACATCGATAAACTTCTCGAGGCCTTCGGACTCCACCAATTTCTGGAAAATCGCCCGCTTACCCTCATCGGTAAAGGCGATTTCTTTGTCCGGCCCTTCAATGCGCTCTTGCAGCCATGCTTTTTCTTCCGGATCGGAAATGTGCATAAACTCAAGGGCCACTGTGCCGCAATAGGTACGACGCAGAATCTCCAGCATTTCATTTATCGTCGCGGTTTCCAGCCCGAGCACATAATCAATAAAAATTGGCCGGTCGAAATCAGCCGCCGCAAAGCCATAGGATGTTGGATCCAACTCAGGGTGGCTGGCTGGTGGTTCAAGCCGCAAGGGATCAAGATCGGCCGCCAAATGACCGCGAAAGCGATAGGCGCGGATCATCATAATGGCACGCACAGAATCGAGCGTTGCGGCGCGAATACTGGCGGTGTCATTGAGACCCATATGAGTTTCGATTTTTTGCGCTAATTTGGCCTGGTCGATGGTGTCATCGAACCAATTGCCATCAAGCGCCGAGGTCATTTCGCCATTGACGGTTGGCGGCCAGTCGTGCCGCTGCCAGCTTGGCAATTGCGGCGCCGCGCCAGTGCCCCCGTCGACCGCTTCCATCTGACGGAAATAGTCTACCCAACTGGCGTCAAGACTTGGGTCTCCGGCTTTAAAACGGCCATAGACTTGTTCCAAATAAATAGCGTTAGAGCCATCGAGCAGACCATCAATCTGGTCTGGCGTTAAATCCTTTTGGGGACTGTCTTCTGCCAATTTTAATTCCGATAGAAAAGTGTGACCATAAGGTCAGTTTACCCGAATTCCCGCGCATTGCCATAGACGAGTGACAATTTTGCGACCTATTTACTCAAAACATCGACCAAAGTTTTACCAAGTGATGCTGGTGAAGGCGACACATGGATACCAGCCGAACGCATGGCTTCCATTTTATCTTCAGCGCCGCCTTTGCCACCAGCAATAATCGCACCAGCGTGCCCCATACGACGACCAGGAGGGGCCGTCACCCCGGCAATAAAGCCGACCATAGGTTTTTTCACTTTCGAGGCTTTCAAGAATTCAGCTGCTTCTTCTTCTGCCGAACCCCCAATCTCACCAATCATGATAATACTCTCTGTTTCATCATCGGCAAGGAACATATCCAAACAATCGATAAAATTTGTGCCATTGACCGGATCGCCACCAATACCAATACAAGTTGACTGGCCCAGCCCCTCGGCAGTTGTTTGCGCCACGGCTTCATAAGTCAATGTGCCTGAACGCGACACAATGCCAACCGAACCGCGACGGTGAATGTGACCTGGCATAATACCGATTTTACATTCATCCGGCGTAATCACGCCTGGGCAATTCGGCCCAACCAGACGCGTGTTCGAGCCTTGCAAGGCGCGTTTCACACGGATCATATCGGTGACCGGAATACCCTCAGTAATGCACACAGCCAATTCGATACCGGCGGCAATAGCTTCCAAAATCGCATCAGCAGCAAATGGCGGCGGCACATAAATTGCCGACGCAGTGGCGCCGGTTTTCGCGACCGCGTCTTCAACTGTATCAAACACTGGCAGATCCAAATGCGTATCGCCACCACGGCCCGGTGTTACACCGCCAACCATTTTAGTGCCGTAGGCAATCGCTTGTTCTGAGTGAAAAGTGCCTTGCGAGCCGGTGAAGCCCTGACAAATAACTTTCGTATCTTTATTCACCAACACAGACATTATGCGGCCTCCTTCACGGCAGCGACAATTTTTTCGGCTGCGTCATTCAAATCATCGGCTGGAATAATCGTGAGACCCGATTCCGCCAGAATTTTCTTACCTAGTTCAACATTGGTACCGGCCAAGCGCACCACCAGTGGCACTGCCAATTGGGTTTCACGCGCGGCGGCCACCACACCTTCGGCAATCACGTCACAGCGCATAATACCACCAAAAATATTCACCAGAATGCCTTCAACGGCGTCATCTGACATGATGATTTTGAACGCTTCGGTTACTTTTTCTTTGGTCGCGCCGCCGCCCACATCAAGGAAGTTGGCCGGCTCAGCGCCGTATAACTTAATAATATCCATGGTTGCCATGGCCAAGCCAGCGCCATTGACCATGCAGCCAATTTGGCCGTCAAGCTTGATATAGCTGAGGTCAAATTCAGAGGCTTTCACTTCGGCAGGGTCTTCTTCTGCCAAATCGCGCAACGCCATAATTTCTTTATGGCGGTATAGCGCATTGCTGTCGAAATTGACTTTGGCATCGAGGCAAATCAAATCGCCAGCGCCGGTTACCACCAGCGGGTTGATTTCCAGAAGCGACATGTCTTTCTCGACAAAGCAATGATAAAGATCGCTAATCAGCTTGGTCGCCTGTTTGACTTGCTCGCCTTCAAGGCCCAAAGCATAAGCGATTTGGCGGCCATGGTGGCCTGAAATGCCGCCAGCCGGATCGACACTGACAGTCAGAATTTTTTCTGGCGTGTTTTCAGCTACTTCTTCAATATCCATACCGCCTTCGGTTGAGGCGATGAAAGAGACACGCGAAGTTGCGCGGTCTACCAGTGCAGAGAGATAAAGTTCACGGGCAATATCGGAGCCATCTTCGACATAAATCCGCCCGACTTCGCGACCTTCCGGGCCGGTCTGATGGGTGATCAATGTCATGCCAAGCATGCGTTCGGCTTCGCTGCGCACCTCATCAAGAGATTTAACAACCGTCACGCCGCCGCCTTTACCGCGACCGCCTGCATGGATTTGCGCTTTCACGACCCAAACCGGCCCGCCCAATTCTTCTGCCACTTTAACAGCCTCATCAGCTGTAAAAGCCACACCACCTTGAGGTACTGGCACGCCATACTCTTTTAGGACCTGCTTGGCCTGATATTCGTGAATATTCATATTTTCTATCCGCTTTGTTAAACAGTGGGCGAACGCTACCTTATGGATGCGCCTACCTCAACATTAAATTCGGCTAATTGATGATAATCTGGCGTTTTTCGTCGTTTTCGCCATCGTCCGAAGCAGGCAGTTCAATGTGCGTTCCATCAGTGGCCATGAACACACCCTGTTTGCGTACCTCGTCAACGCCGCGCATGAAAATTCTTTCCACCAGCGGGTTTTGCGGCACAGGCGCATAATGCGAAAACACCAGCAGGCCCGCATCGGCTTCATTGGCCGCCGCAGCCGCTTCAACCGGCGCCGTGTGATAGTCCAGCGTATCCATAATCAACTGGCCAAGTTTTTCCTGACCGGCCTTTTGCAATGTCTCTGACGTCAGGCGTACCAAATAGGGCTGCAAGACTTCATGCACAAGAACATCGGTTTTATGCGCGGCAGCAATCAGATTGCCGTCTTTGGTTGTATCGCCACTAATCACTACAGAACGGCCACGATAATCAATTCGATAGCCATAAGAAGGCTCAATCGGCGGGTGATTGACGCGAAACGCCGACACGGTGACATCGCCATCTTGATAAACTGTGATCATGCCTTTTGCTGGCGCGGTAAACCGATGCGCCTTCAGGCCCGAGGTCTTGCTGGGCATAATCGCTTCGCCGTGGTGGCCTGTGCGATAACCATAATCAAGCCCATAGGCCATGTTGAACCCATCGACCACTTGGTCAACGCCGGGGCCGCCATAGACATGCATTTTGCTGTCGCGCCCGCGCGCCCAGCTGGCCAAATGTAATTCGCCGAGCGAGGCGATATGGTCAGAATGGAAATGTGTTAAAAACACAGCGTCAAGACGTCCAACCGGCAAGCCCAGCCCTGTGAGTACATCAGTCGAGCGAGCACCTGAGTCGATAATGAAAAACTTGTCTCCGGCAAGAACGGCGGTGCAGCTTTGCGCCCGCCCGCGTCCCATCGGAGAGGCCGTGCCACAAAATACGACGTCGATTTTATCGCCGCCATAAGTGTCATTATTTTGCCCCAACACGCGCGCTAAGGCTTGCTCTGCCAACCAATCTTGAGCTGTCTGATTGTTCATAACAATCGTTCGTCCGGCGACCATGATTGCAACAACCACGACGACAGCAATAATTAACCGGTTCCCAATCTTCGACATGAACAACTCCATTTTTATTAGCTGATATTTCGACACCCTAAGCGTCTATCAGAAATAGCAAAAAAAGGCCGTTTCCGGCCTTTTCCTTGTTGCATGAAACTATTTCAGTTTTTTGTTAATGCCTTTACAAGCCGTTAACAGGCCATCAACGGCAGCTACGGATTTTTTGAACATGGCGCGTTCTTTGGCGTCGAGTTTAATTTCAACAACCCGCTCCACACCTTTGGCGCCAATCACCACTGGCACGCCGACATAAATATTCTTCTGCCCATATTCGCCATTCAAATGCGCCGCGCATGGCAGAACGCGTTTTTGGTCTTTCAAATAGGCTTCGGCCATTTCAATGGCGGAGGCAGCAGGCGCATAAAACGCTGAACCGGTTTTCAACAGGCCAACAATTTCAGCCCCACCATCACGTGTGCGCTGAACAATCTCGTCGATTCTCTTTTGTGTTGTCCATTTCATTTTAATCAGATCTGGCAACGGAATACCGGCAACTGTTGAGTAGCGCACGGATGGCACCATCGTGTCGCCATGGCCGCCCAAAACAAAAGCGGTGACGTCTTTAATGGAAACTTTAAATTCTTCGGCCAAGAAAGCGCGGAAACGACCCGCGTCCAAAACGCCGGCCATGCCGACAACTTTGTTTTTCGGAAGGCCAGAGAATTTTTGCAGCGCCCAAACCATGGCGTCGAGCGGATTGGTGATGCAAATCACAAATGCGTTAGGGGCATATTTTTTAATGCCCTCGCCAACTTGTTGCATGACGTTGAGGTTAATTTCAATCAAGTCATCGCGGCTCATGCCAGGTTTACGCGGCACGCCAGCGGTAACAATCACAACATCGGCACCTTTGATGCCAGCATATGATTTTGTACCAGACAGATTGGCGTCAAAATGGCTTGGCGCAGCACTCTGCTCCAAATCCAACGCCTTGCCTTTAGCAATGCCATCGTTAATGTCAAAAACAACAACGTCGCCAAGTTCCTTCAAACCAATCAGATGAGCAAGTGTGCCACCAATTTGTCCGCCGCCAATTAAGGCAATTTTTTTACGAGCCATGAGCTTCCCCTATGAAGTAAATATGATGGCTGTGACGTAGCGCGTTTAGACAAAAAGTGCAAGTCAGAGCGCGCTATCAGAGACCGCATTGGCATGCGCCAAAGCCAAATATTCTTGGCTCTGCATTTCCATCAGACGCGAAACCGTTCGTTCAAACTCAAAGGCCCCGTCACCGGATGGATATAAGTCTTGCGGCGCCCCATCGGCAGTCACCAATAATTTCACTTTTGCCTCATACAGCGCATCAATCAGCGTTACGAAGCGCACGGCTTCATTGCGCTTATCTTTCTGCAGGCGTGGAATATTATCAATCAACACCGTATGAAAATGCTCAGCCAAAGCCAGATAGTCAGCCGCACCCCGCGCCGCCACGCACAACTCGTCAAAACTCAACCGCGCCACACCGCCAGCCGCTTGCGCAATTGCCAATGTTCGGCCCGCCAAATCTAACTGCATGGGGGCGGCCTGAACGCCTTCGGTCAAAGCGTCAAAACGCTCATCAAGAGCGCGACGCGCCGACGGTCCACAGGGCGAAAACCAAACTGGCTTGGCCTGCAACCGCGCCAAACGATAGTCCGTCGCCGCCTGTAATTCCAAAAGGTCGAGACGGGCTTTCAATAGATCGATGAATGGCTCAAACCGATGTCGGTTCAAACCGCCCTTATATAGATCGTCCGGCGGACGGTTCGATGTCGCCACCATGACAATTCCACGATCCAGCAAAAGCGAAAATAAACGCCCTAGAATCGACGCATCGGCAATGTCTTTGACCTGAAACTCGTCAAAGCATAACAGCTGCGCCTCGCTGGCAATTTGTTTGGCAATATGCGGCATCGGATCACCAATCTTGGCATTGGCCTGACGAAATGCGTGAATGCGCTGATGGGTCTCTTGCATAAAAGCATGGAAATGGACGCGACGTTTGGCGGCAATCGGCGCGATGTCAAAGAACAAGTCCATCAACATAGATTTTCCGCGCCCAACAGCGCCATAAATATAAATCCCCGACGCCCGATCAGTGGCTGGTTTGGAGCGCCGCAAAAACCGACGCAAAAGCGGCTTAGATTTTGCCTGCTTCAAGGCTTGGCACAGGCCGTCCAATTGCATCGCCGCATGCGCTTGCGCTGCATCGGCCTTGATATGGCCGTCGCTTACCAAAGTTTGATAGCGGTCTACGACCGAAGTCGCGGCAGTGGAAGGTGAAACATCCATAGAATGCAATTATAACCCTAAGGCAAGCTTGGCAAGAATATTGCGCTGCACTTCGCTGGAGCCGCCATAAATCGTTGCGGCTCGATTATTCAAATAATCCGGCATGAACTTCATGGTCGCTTCGGGCCCGGCTGGTTTTTGATTATTGCCCATCTCGCGCAAATGCTGTTGCCACGGCGCCGCATAAATGCCCAGCGCTTCAATCGCCAATTCATCAATCGCCTGTTGCACTTCAGTGCCCATGACTTTCAATTGCGATGAGGCGGCGCCGGGAGAATGGCCGGCCGCCAATGCTGCTTGCACCCGAAATTCAGTCATTTCAATGGCCTGTACGCGCACGCTAATGTCACCAAATCGCCGCTGCATGGCCTCTGATTGGTCAGGGTCGATATCATCAATCAATTGTTTTAATTGCGTTAATCGGGTTCCCAGACGGGCGGCATAAGCGGCGCTGCGTTCAAAGGTCAGAAGCGTTTTGGCGACCGTCCAGCCGTCATTTTCTTCGCCGACAATCTGCCCCACTGGCACCCGCACATTGTCAAAGAACACTTGATTGACTTCATGGTCGCCGGCCAGCGTGATAATCGGCGCCACGCTAATGCCGGGTGTATTCATTTCGATCAGCAAAAAGCTAATGCCCTGCTGCGGTTTACCGGATTTTTGTGTCCGCACGAGACAAAAAATATGTGTCGCATGTTGCGCATAGCTGGTCCAAATCTTTGACCCATTGATGACATAATCATCGCCTTCGCGCACTGCTTGGCATTGCAGGCTGGCTAAATCTGAGCCCGAGCCTGGCTCTGAATAACCCTGACACCAAATATCCTCTCCCGACAAAAGCCGCGGCAAATATTTTTCCTGCTGTTCTTTTGTGCCGCAGACCGTCAATGTCGGGCCAATCATTCCCAAGCCCATCGGATACAACCGTGGTGCATTGGCGCACGCGCATTCATTAATCCAAATATAACGCTGCATATCATTCCAGCCAGTGCCGCCAAAATCCACTGGCCAATTAGGGGCAACCCAGCCCTTGTCGTGCAATATTTTATGCCAGCGCATGGTCTGTTCATGGTCGCCGCATATGCCACTGGCCAATTCACCAGCACGGCGCAAATCTGCATCTAAATGATCGTCAAGGAACTGCCGCACATCGCTGCGGAATGTTTCGTCTTCAGCGGTTAAATTTATTTGCATGTAGAATCTCCCGCTGAAACTTTACGGGCATCTTTTAACGCGGTCAAACGTCCTTGTCGGCTGTTTTGAGCAGCCAGCTCATGATCCATAAGGCCAGTAAGGCGCCAAAAATTTGCGCGCCCCAAAAACCTGGCATGTCGATCGGTCGAATACCGGCAAAACTATCGCTATAGCCGCGCGCCAAAGTCACCGCAGGATTGGCAAAACTGGTCGAAGAGGTGAACCAATAGCCAGCCGAAATATACAGGCCGACCAACATTGGGACTGCCTCGGCACGAAACTTCACACCCGCCAAAATCGTCGCCACGAGGCCAAAGGTCGCCACCGCTTCACCAATCCATTGACCTGTGCCGCTACGGATATTCAGTGAAGCCGTCATCAGCGGTAGGTCAAACATGGCATGGGCCAGCATCGTGCCGCACAGGCCACCAGCGCTTTGGACAAGAATGAACCCAATCAGATATTTCAAGGTGATCTCTTTGCGCAGAAAAAACACCAGACTCACGGCTGGGTTAAAATGCGCCCCCGATATCGGCCCCAATATAGTGATTAAGACATAGAGTATCGCGCCGGTCGCCAATGTGTTGCCCAACAAAGCGACGGCATTATTTCCATCGGCCATATTGACCGCCATAATGCCAGAGCCAATCACCACACAGACCAGTAAAAGAGTGCCGAGAAACTCGGCGAAAAGACCCCGTGCCATCTGCTTACTCCTCCGGCGTATCGTGTGACGCCAAGAATTCATCAAGGCGGGTTTTAATCATCGCGAAGACGGCCTCAAAATGCTGCTGTTTCTCTGTGTCGCTGCCAATGAATTTGGCTGGATCAGGAAACGGCCAGTGATAGGTCGTCGGATGACCGGGCCAAATCGGGCAGGCCTCGCCGGCCGCATTATCGCACACGGTTATAATAACATCCATCGTCGGGGCTTGTGGGGCCGCAAACTCGTCCCATGATTTGGAACGCACATAAGAAGCGTCAATATCATGCGCCGCCAATGTCGCCACCGCCTGCTCATGAACGGCACCGGTTGGCGTGCTGCCACCGCTAAAGCCGCGCCAATTTGTTGCCGCCGCATTGAGATAGGCCTCGGCCAGAACCGATCGACAGCTATTGCCTGTACAAAGAAAGAGAATATTTTTTTTCATCTGACTCTATTAAAAGCCCCACATGACAGTTTTGTGACATGTCATGCAGGGCATAATAGTTTTAACTCGCGGTCGATGGTTAAACCTCACGGGCGACCATAAGTTTTTTGATTTCCGAAATTGCTTTGGCCGGTGACAAGCCTTTTGGGCATGCTTTGGCACAGTTCATAATTGTGTGGCAGCGATAAACACGAAACGGATCTTCCAAATCATCGAGCCGATCGCCAGTCGCTTCATCGCGGCTGTCTGCCAACCAACGATAGGCTTGCAGCAGAACCGCTGGGCCAAGATATTTGTCTGAATTCCACCAATAGCTTGGGCACGACGTCGAACAGCAAGCGCACAAGATGCACTCATACAGACCATCTAATTTTTCGCGGTCTTCGCGCGACTGCTTCCACTCAGCTTGCGGCTTTGGTGTATCGGTTTTCAGCCATGGCTCAATCGATTCATATTGCGCATATAAAGACGTCAAATCTGGTACCAAATCTTTAATGACCGGCATATGCGGCAACGGGTAAATGGTAATGTCGCCTTTCACCTCATCAATGCCTTTGGTGCACGCCAATGTGTTTTGGCCGTCAATGTTCATCGCGCATGAGCCACAAATTCCTTCGCGGCAAGAACGCCGGAAAGTCAATGTTGAGTCAATTTCATTTTTAACTTTCAACAGCGCATCAAGCACCATTGGCCCGCAGTCATCTTCATCAATCGTGTAACTATCAATGCGCGGGTTCTCCGCATCATCAGGATTCCAGCGATAAATTTTCAGCGTACGCGCTTTCGCAATCTCGCCTTTCGGGGCGTGAGAAATGCCTTTATTAATTTTCGAATTGGCAGGAAGTGCAATTTCAACCATAGGACGCCCTCTTAGTAAACCCGAGCTTTTGGCTCGATATAAGTTACTTCATTCGTCAGCGTGTAATTATGCACGCCGCGATAATCGATCTTGGACTTACCCTTGGCATCAACATAAGCCAATGTGTGTTTCATCCATTCTTCATCATCACGCTCTGGGAAATCTTCACGCGCATGTCCACCACGGCTTTCTTTGCGCGCATTGGCGCCTTCCACAGTAGCCACAGCTTGCAGCGCCAGATTGTCAAATTCCAGTGTCTCAATGAGATCTGAATTCCAAATCAACGAGCGGTCGGCAATGCCAATATCATCCATCGCTGTCATGACTTTTTGCATCCGATCGCAACCCTCCTGCAGCACTTCGCCGGTACGGAACACAGCGCAGTTTTCTTGCATGGTTTTTTGCATTTCCAAACGCAGCTCAGCCGTCGGCGTACTGCCGCTAGCATTGCGGAAGTGGTCAAGACGGCTGACCGCATTTTCACCAGCATTGGCTGGTAGCGGCGCATGGCGTTCACCTGGTTTCACAATTTCAGACGCCCGCATTGCTGAGGCGCGACCAAACACAACAAGGTCAATCAATGAGTTTGACCCCAGACGATTGGCGCCGTGAACCGACACACAAGCTGCTTCACCAATCGCCATCAGACCCGGCACAGTCCGTTCTGCGTCACTGGCCGACGGATTCAGCACTTCACCATGATAATTGGTCGGAATACCGCCCATATTGTAATGCACGGTCGGTAGCACCGGAATCGGCTCCTTGGTCACGTCGACGCCAGCAAAAATTTTGGCGCTTTCCGAAATACCCGGCAGACGTTCAGCCAAAATATCGGGGTCAAGGTGATCAAGGTGCAGATAAATGTGATCTTTATTGGCACCAACGCCGCGACCTTCACGAATTTCAATGGTCATCGAACGCGACACCACATCTCGTGAAGCCAAATCCTTGGCCGATGGGGCATAACGCTCCATAAAGCGTTCGCCTTCAGAATTGATCAAAATACCACCCTCGCCACGCGAGCCTTCGGTAATCAAACAACCGGCACCATAAATGCCTGTCGGGTGAAATTGAACAAATTCCATATCCTGAAGCGGCAAGCCGGCCCGCGCCACCATGGCTGAACCATCGCCTGTGCACGTATGCGCTGATGTGGCGGAGAAATAAGCACGACCATATCCACCGGTAGCCATAATAACTTGCTTGGCTTGGAAGCGGTGCAATGTGCCGGTCGACATATCCATGGCTGTCACACCAACACAACGGTCTTCGTCCATAATTAAATCAAGTGCGAAATATTCGATAAAAAATTCAGTTTCATAGCGCAATGATTGACCATAAAGCGTGTGCAAAATCGCGTGACCTGTGCGGTCAGCCGCCGCGCAAGTGCGTTGCGCAATGCCTTCACCAAAATTGGTTGTCATGCCGCCAAATGGCCGCTGGTAGATTTTACCTTCTTCAGTGCGCGAAAACGGAACACCAAAATGGTCAAGCTCATAGACCGCCTCGGCCGCATTTCGGCACAAATATTCAATAGCGTCTTGGTCACCGAGCCAGTCTGACCCCTTAACCGTGTCATACATATGCCAGCGCCAGTCATCGTCACCCATATTACCAAGCGCTGCAGAAATACCGCCCTGAGCGGCGACTGTGTGCGAACGGGTTGGGAAAACCTTTGAAATACAGGCTGTTTTCAAGCCGCGTTCGGCACAACCAAGCGCGGCACGCAGGCCAGAGCCACCGGCACCAACGACGACAACATCAAATTGGTGATCATTAAATTCATAACTACTCATATCAGGCTCCTAATTTACTGAGCTGTAACCAGTTTCAGCACGGCCACACAACAGGCCACACCAATGGTCAGGGCAAAAAAATTATTGGCAATCAAAGCCAAAAGTTTAGAGGCTTCCCCATGAATGTAGTCTTCGATGACAACTTGTAAACCCAAACGCATGTGATAAATCGCTGAAACGATCAGCAACAGCATCACAACGCCAACAAGTGGGTTGCCAAGAAACGCTGTCATGGTTGCATAATCAGCGCCCGCATGGACCACAAGCGCACCAACCAAAAACAAGGTTAACGGAATATTTGCCAATGCAGTCACGCGCTGCATCCAAAAATGATGTGTGCCCTTTTTAGCTGAGCCAAGCCCGCGCGCGCGCGATAGGGGGGTCCGCATATCACTCATTAGAAAGCTCCTAAATAAGAATAGGCCAGAACCCAAACAATGATTGTCAAAACCGGCGGCACAAAGGCCGTCACACGGGCGATAATCTCGACATGGCGCAGGTCAAAGCCGCGGCCAGTGTCCCAAATGAAATGCCGCAAGCCACCAAACATATGGTGAAATAGTGCCCAGCTATATCCGAATAAAACCAAACGGCCATACCAAGCCGTCGAGATGGACTGCACCACGGCATAGGCTTCTTCGCCTGACGCTGCCGCCAAAAGCCAGCCAGCCAGCAAGGCGGTGCCAGCGTATAGCGCCACGCCCGTGGCGCGGTGCAAAATCGATAAAACCATGGTCAGAGTCCATCGATAAATTTGAATGTGCGGCGACAGTGGTCGCGGATGTTTGTTCGTTTCTACCTGATCGGACATGAGCTCTCCTGATAAGCCGGACGACGTCGCTTAACATAGCCGCAAGCGGCCAAATTAGCCAATGTAATTAGAGAATTTCGTCGCGACAGGCTGCCGCACACTCAACTTGCTGTTTAGCCCGCCCAGCGCGGCATCCAAACCCAGCAATCAAGCTCCAAAATCACCGACGGATCGCGCTTGCCGTCAGCTAAATAGCTCGGCTGAACGCTTGAATCGGTGTTTTTGCTGACCCAATGGCGCAGCCGTAGCGCGCCAATATCCGGTCGCGTATCAAAACTGGCCTTATCAATGATTTCACTCCAGCCATAAATCGTATCGCCAGCAAAGGCTGGGGCCGCATGGGTGCCACCATTGAGCGCCGCCACGCCGATAACATTGGGCAGGCCATTGAAACTCATGGCGCGCGCATGGGAAATAATATGCCCGCCATAAATCAGGCGCTTGCCGAAATTTGTCTGGCTTTGCGCATGGGCGTCGAAATGCACTTGCGCCGTATTTTGATACAGCCGCGTCGCCATCATATGCTCGGCCTCTTCCAATGTGGTGCCGCCGCCATGATGCAGGCTGTCACCAATGACATAATCGTCGAACAGCCGATCGCCGCCGCTGGCCTGACAATCCCAATCAGAAAAGTCGGCCTCTGGTAGAAGCAAATCATGTTCCGCAACATTATCGGCCAGTTGCGGCATCACCGGCGTCGGCGCCGCGCGATCGAGGTCGTTTTTGCGCACCATCACCCAGCGCACATAGTCCAGAACAATCTCATCATGCTGGTTCAAGCCAGTGGTACGCACCATCACTATGCCGCTTTTGCCATTGCTGTTTTCCCGCAGACCAATAACCTGCGAGCGCGCGCTCAGCGTATCGCCCGCATAGGCCGGATGATGAAAACGCCCCTCAGCATAGCCAAGATTGGCGATCGCATGGCGCGAAATATCTGGCACGCTTTTTCCGAAAATAATATGAAACACCAGCCAATCATCCAATGGCCGATCATGATAGCCGCAAGCGGCCGCATGCGGACGACTGCTGGTCAATAGATGGCGACCACCGTAAAGCGCCTGATAAAGCGCCGCATCGCCATCCGTTAGACTGCGTGGGGTGGCGTGAACAATTTCCTCGCCCAGCGTAAAATCTTCAAAAAACCGGCCTTCGCTCATCACCCGCCCTCATGGCGCGCGGCAATCGCGTCGGCAATAGCCAGTGTGCGCGCAGCAATATCGCGATGCAGCAATTCGGTCATTTTTCCATTTACTTTCAACACCCCAACACCCGCATTTTCCGGCGCCGCAAAGGCCGCAACAACATCGCGGGCTTGAGCAATTTCTTCGGTTGAAGGGGCAAACACATCATTGCACGCGGCCAATTGGCTTGGATGAATCAAGGTTTTGCCATCAAAGCCCATATCGGCCCCTTGCTGGCATTCATTGCGCAAGCCCAGCTCATCGGCAATGTCGTTGAACACGCCGTCCAACGCCACCAAACCATATTGGCGCGCCGCCATCAGCGCCATCGACAAAGCCGTCATCAATGGTGCGCGACCGGTCACCAGATTGGCCTGCATATCTTTGGCCAAGTCATTGGTGCCCATAACAAAACAGCGTAATTTGCTATCGCGAGCGCAAGCCGCCAAGTCTTGAATGTTGAAAATCGCCGCCGGTGTTTCAACCATAATCCACAAATCAACACCATCAGGCAGCGCTTGGCTCAGCGTGTAAACTTCATCACAGCTGGAAATTTTCGGCGCCAATATGGCCTGTGGCCGTGCCGTCGGCGCAAGCTGTTGCAGAGCCGTCAAATCATCTCTACCCCAAGGCGTGTCGAGGGCATTGATTCGCACCACCAGCTCGCGTTGACCGTAACCCCCTTGCATCAGTGCTGCACAAATCTGATCGCGGGCTTCTGCCTTGGCATCGGGCGCCACTGCATCTTCGAGGTCGAGCAATAAGCAATCAGCGTCGAGAGTTCGGGCTTTTTCTAACGCCCGCGCATTGGCGCCGGGCATATACAGGGCGCTGCGCCGAGGTCGCATGACAACAAAACCGCTAGGCTGCTGATTGTTTTGCTCGTTCATTGCCAAACTCCAGTGTAAACTCTATTTCAACTTAAAGATTTTCATGTAGAGGGCAAGATGGTTCGCAAAGCCAGCGTATTAGTAATTTCCAGCCAAGTTGTTAGCGGTCAAGTCGGGTTAAAGGCCATGATGCCAGGGTTTCGGCTATTAGGTTTTGAAACCGTCACCTTGCAAACCACATTGCTGGCGGCCCACCCAGCAGCATTTCCCGAAATGGGGCAACCCGTCGGGCGCATTGTGCCAGCCGATGAAATTTTACAAATCTTTGACTGGCTGTTGCGCGCCGGCGCGCTAGATCGCGTTGAAGCTATCGTCAGCGGTTATTTGCCATCACCCGAACATGTGGCCGCCATTGCCGAAATCGTCAATGCGCTAAAATCGAAAAACCCGGACGTGATTTATTGCTGTGATCCAATCTGTGGCGACAATGAACATCTTTATCTTCCCGACACAGTGGCGCAAGGCATTGCTACCAAACTTCTGCCTTTGGCCGATATCGCCACTCCCAATCTTTTCGAACTGCAATATTTGGCCGGTGGCTCACCCTTAGCATCAACCGAAGACGTGGTGCACGCCGCGCGCAGTTTGAATGTGCCACAAGTCGCCGTCACTTCGGCACCCGCCCCCGAGGGTCGTATTGCAACGCTATTGGTTAATAAAGAAACAGCACGTTGTGAAACCGCCAAAGCGCCGCGCGCGCGCCATGGCATGGGTGATTTATTTTCAGCCCTTTATTTGGCCTTACGCCTGTCTGGTGAGGCCAAAGCGCTGGGCATTGCCACGGGCACGTTATCAGCCATTGCCAATGCCAATATGGAAACTCAAACCTTACCGCACGGGCCGTTAGCGCTCGCCGCGCCAACTTTGCAAGAGACCTTAGTGGTGGCGCAAAAGACTAGCTAATGCGGCTTTTGGTCAGATGTTTTTCTATCAGAAGTTCAGCGATTTGAACGGCGTTCAAAGCGGCGCCTTTGCGCAGATTATCTGATACGATCCACATGTTCAGGCCGTTTTCGACACTGGAATCTTCCCGCAGCCGCGAAACGAATGTTTCATATTCACCGACACATTCAATCGGCGTGACATAGCCGCCATCCTCGCGTCGGTCGACAATCAAAAGACCCGGTGCGGCCTCTAAAGCCTTACGCGCTTTGGTCACCGATAGGGGGGCAGAAAATTCAATATTCACCGCTTCCGAATGACCAACAAAAACCGGCACCCGCACACATGTCACCGTCACAGCAATTTTTGGGTCGAGCATTTTGTGGGTCTCATCTACCATTTTCTGCTCTTCCGTTGTGCCGCCATCCTTATTGAAGTCACCAATATGCGGAATCACATTAAAGGCGATTTGCTTCGTGAAGTTTTCGCGTTTCAACTCGTCATTAACAAAGACCGCGCGGGTTTGGGTAAATAATTCATCCATCGCCTCATTGCCCGCCCCTGATACCGACTGGTAAGTCGACACAACGATACGTCGAATGGGGCTGATATCATGCAAAGGTTTCAAAGCGACAACCAATTGCGCGGTGGAGCAATTGGGATTGGCAATAATATTGCGCTTGCTATAACCGGCGATGTCATCAGGATTGACCTCAGGCACAATCAATGGCACGTCTTTTTCCATGCGATAAAGCGAGGAATTATCAATCACCACGCAGCCAGCTTCGGCGGCTTTGGGAGCATAGGTTTTGGTCGGGCCCGAGCCGCAGGCAAAAAGCGCAATATCGGCTTTCGCAAAATCATAAAATTCTAGCGCCTGAATTTTCAGCGTTTTATCGCCAAAACTCACTTCGCGACCTTGGCTACGCCGCGAGGCAAGCACATCAACCCGCGACACTGGGAATTTGCGCTCGCTGAGAATATTCAGCATTTCGCGCCCAACATTTCCGGTGGCACCAACCACTGCTACAACATAAGACATTTACGCCTCCGCACTATCGAGAGCGGCCAAAATGGCATCGCCCATGCCGCTCGTACCGGTCTGGGTCATGCCATCTTGCATAATATCGGCAGTCCGCAGCCCCTGGTCGAGCACGCGCGTGACCGCACCTTCCAACAAGTCAGCATCGGCGCCACGATCAAATGTGTAACGCAGTGCCATGGCGAACGACAAAATAGAGGCAATCGGATTGGCTAGGCCTTGACCGGCGATATCTGGCGCTGAGCCATGTACCGGCTCATAAAGCGCTTTCGCCCGTCCGCTGGCCGCATCTGGTGCGCCCAAAGAAGCCGATGGCAACATGCCCAAAGAGCCGGTCAACATGGCAGCAATATCAGACAAAATATCGCCGAACAGATTATCGGTCACCAAAACATCATATTGTTTTGGATTGCGAACCAACTGCATGGCGCAATTATCAGCCAACACATGTTCGAGGGCAATTTCTGGGAACTCAGTCGAAATAATCCGCGTCACCTCTTCATTCCACAATAGGCCGGACTCCATGACATTGCGTTTTTCAGACGAGGCCAAGCGTTTGCCGCGTTTCATCGCCAAATCACCCGCGACGCGGGCAATGCGCTCAATTTCATAGGTCTCATAAACTTGCGTGTTGACGCCGCGACGCTGGCCATTGCCAAGGTCTTCGATGCCGCGTGGCTCACCAAAATACACCCCGCCAGTCAGCTCGCGGACAATCATAATATCGAGGCCTTGAATAATATCGCGTTTCAAAGAAGAAGCATCGGCAAGGGCTGGGAAACAAATCGCCGGACGCAAATTGGCGAATAATTCAAGGTCGGCGCGCAAGCGTAAAAGCCCCGCTTCAGGGCGCGCTTCATAGGCCACATTGTCCCATTTCGGGCCGCCAACCGCGCCCAGTAAAACCGCGTCAGCAGCCAAGGCTTTTTCCATGGCAGCATCAGAGATGGCCGCCCCATGCGCGTCATAGGCGCAACCGCCAACCAAATCTTCGTCAATATTGGTTTCAAAACCGCGATGGGTGCCAAACCATTCAATCACGCGCCGCACTTCGCCCATGACTTCTGGGCCAATACCATCGCCAGGCAGAATAAGAATATTTTCCATTTTATACTTTCAACTTGTTCAACAAGGCGTCAGCCACGACCACTTGTCATGCGGCGGGTTAGCGCCAAGGTTGGGTTTCTAAGTCAGCTTCATAGCTGTCGATGGAGGCCGCTTTCTTCAAGGTCAGGCCAATATCGTCAAGCCCTTCCATCAGACATTGTTTGCGGAACGCATCGACTTCAAAAGCAATCTCGCCGCCATCAGGGCCGGTGATTTTCTGGCTTTCCAAATCAATGCTGACAACCGCATTCGCGCCACGCTCAGCGTCATCCATCAAACGGTCGACCTCGGCCTGCGGCAGTACAATCGGCAAAATGCCGTTTTTGAAGCAGTTATTGTAAAAAATATCGGCAAAGCTCGGCGCGATAATGCAGCGAATACCAAAATCAAGCAGCGCCCATGGCGCGTGCTCGCGGCTTGAGCCACAGCCAAAATTATCACCAGCAACCAGTATCTCAGCATTGCGATAGGCCGGTTGATTGAGGACGAAACTCTCAATTTCTACGCCATCTGGCGTAAACCGCATTTCATCAAACAGGTTTTTGCCCAAGCCAGAACGCTGAATGGTTTTCAAAAACTGCTTTGGAATAATCATATCCGTGTCGACATTGATCATATTCAATGGCGCTGCAATGCCGGAAAGTTTGTTAAATTTTTCCATGATTAAGCGTCCTTCCCGAAGTCACGAATGTCGATAAAATGACCGGCAATGGCCGCCGCTGCTGCCATGGCAGGAGACACCAAATGGGTGCGCCCGCCGCGACCTTGTCGGCCTTCAAAATTGCGGTTCGACGTCGACGCGCAACGTTCGCCCGGCGCCAGCTTATCGGCATTCATTGCCAAACACATAGAACAACCCGGTTCGCGCCAGTCGAAGCCAGCCTCAATAAAGATTTTATCAAGCCCTTCTTCTTCGGCTTGTTGTTTAACCAAACCAGAACCCGGCACCACCATGGCTGACACAGAGGCGGCAACTTTATGGCCCTGCGCGACCTGCGCAGCGGCGCGCAAATCTTCAATACGGCTATTGGTGCAGGAGCCGATGAACACACGGTCAATGCTCACTTCCTGCATTGGCGTGCCAGCGGTTAGCCCCATATAATCCAACGCCCGCTCCGTGGCGCGGCGGCGGCCTTCATCGCTCAGCGCTGATGGGTCGGGTACTTTGCCGGTGATTGATATCACGTCTTGTGGGCTCGTGCCCCAAGTAACCAGTGGCGGCAGATTGGCCGCATCAATGGTGATTTCTTTGTCAAACACTGCGTCATCATCAGATTTCAATGTCTGCCAATAGGCGACAGATTTTTCCCAATCATCGCCGCTTGGCGCTTTGGCGCGGCCTTTGAGATAGGCGAAAGTTTTCTCATCTGGCGCCACAAGGCCGGCGCGCGCACCCGCCTCAATCGACATGTTGCACAAAGTCATGCGGCCTTCGACAGATAGGGCTTCAATCGCTGGGCCGGCATATTCCAACACACAGCCGGTGCCGCCGGCAGTGCCGATCTCGCCAATAATCGCCAGCGCAATATCTTTGGCTGTCACATAATCAGGCGCATCGCCGATGACATTAATGCGGAAATTTTTCGCTTTGCTTTGAATCAAAGTCTGAGTGGCCAGCACATGTTCAACTTCTGAGGTGCCAATACCATGCGCCAAAGCGCCAAAGGCACCATGCGTTGAGGTGTGACTATCGCCGCAAACAATCGTCAAGCCTGGCAAGGTGAACCCTTGTTCGGGGCCTGCCACATGAACAATCCCTTGGCGGATGTCATCCATTTGCAAGTATTCAATACCAAATTCTGCGCAATTGGCTTCCAAAGTTTGGATTTGCAATTTGCTCTCTGGATCAGCAATGGCGGCCACGCCACCAGCGCGGTCAGAGGTGGGAATATTATGGTCGGCAACGGCCAGCGTTTTGTGCGGCGCGCGCGGCCGGCGATTGGCCATGCGCAATCCTTCGAAAGCCTGCGGGCTGGTTACCTCATGCACAAGATGGCGATCAACATACAAAAGGCAATTGCCATCCGCTTGCTCATCGACAAGATGTGCGTTCCAAATTTTATCGTAAAGTGTAGTCCCGGTCATCGTCTTCGCCTTTTCATCCCGAGGGGCTGCCCCGGGTTTGGGGTGGGGCCGCTTGGGAGAAATCTTTAGGCGTCTACGTTGACGCTAGGATCCTCCTGAGCCGCCGCAACATTCTTAATTGTTTTGGCTTTATCGGCTTTGGTTGATTTCACACGGCGTTCGGTAATACGCGCAGCTTTACCGGTCAGACCACGCAGATAGTAAAGCTTAGCGCGGCGCACACGACCGTGGCGGACAACTTCAATACTATCAACCAGCGTGCTGTAAATTGGAAAAACGCGTTCGACGCCTTCACCATATGAAATTTTGCGGACGGTGAAATTCTCGTTCAAACCGCCGCCTGCGCGAGCAATGCAAACGCCTTCAAAAGCCTGCACGCGCTCACGTGTGCCTTCGATTACTTTCACATTTACCTTAACCGTATCGCCGGGCTGAAAGTCAGGCACGACCTTATTGGCGGCCAGGGCTTCGAGTTGCTCGCGTTCAATTTCTTCGATCAGGTTCATCATCGCACCTATAAAAATGGGGTGGGCCTCGCCGCACCGGAAGGGGGGAATTACCACGTAAAATATGACCTGTCACCCCTTTCGAAGGGTTTTTTTCTACTTTTTCGTTGGTAGATATTTGGCCCACAAGTCAGGACGCCGTTTTCGGGTGATTTCTGCCGATTTTTCAGCCCGCCATTGGGCGATTTTTTGATGGTCACCAGACACTAAAACATCCGGTATTTCAGCACCTTGCCAAGAATTGGGTCGGGTATATTGCGGATATTCCAGCAATCCATTAGCAAAACTTTCTTCCTCCGACGACTGCGCACTGCCCATCACCCCCGGCAAAAGTCGAATGATCGCATCGCTGATGGCCAGTGCCGCCGGCTCACCGCCAGACAAAATATAGTCACCAATCGACACTTCGCGCACATCAAACGCTTCAATCACCCGCTCATCAACCCCTTCAAAGCGATTGCAGAAAAATATCGCCCCCGGGCCTTGGGCCAATTGTTGCGCCATCGCTTGGTCAAATACTTGCCCACGCGGACTTGGCAGTATCAAGGGGAGATTGTGGGTTTGTGCCTGCACCTTCTCAATCGCCGCCGCCGCCACATCGGCGCGCAACACCATGCCAGCGCCACCGCCAGATGGCGTGTCATCGACGTTCTTATGCTTACCAAGTCCATGGTCGCGCAAGGCATGTGTTTGACACTGCCATATGCCCGCTTCTTGCGCCCGCCCCGCCAAGCTGGCGCCGAGCGGCCCCGGGAACATATCTGGAAACAGAGTGATATAATGTGCCTGCCAACTCATTGGCCGCCCCTGTTTTTACGTCGCCGCCGTCGGGCTTTTGACGGCCCGCCATTTTCCGGTTTGGTATTTTCTTGCTCTGGCGGCCGCGCCTCAATTTCACTCGGCATGACCACCGTCACCCGCCCAGCATCCATATTAATTTCGGGCACTGTGTGCTTGGTGAAGGCCAGCATTTCGCCAGCAATCTCCAGCACGTCACCGGCGCCAAAATTATGCACGCCGTCAACAGTGCCGAGCAAAGCCCCCGATTCATCATAGGCCGCAAGACCAATCAAATCAGCATGATAAAACCCATCGCCTTCGTCTAGGACGGGCAAAGCACTGCGCGGCACGCATAAGACAATGCCTTTGAGCGCTTCGGCTTGATCACGATGATGAATGTTTTTAAAATTAACCCGCGCGCCGGCTTTATCCGGCGCTAGGCTTGAAATGTCAAAAACCTGCCCGCCATCCTCGCTAAATAGCGAGCCATAAGCGGCCAGGTCTTTGGGGTCTTCGGTAAAGGTTTTGACTTTGACCGCGCCGCGAACGCCATGCGCCCCGATGATCACACCAAGGCGAATGAGCGCGTTTTGATTGGCCGCGGCGGCACTCAAACTAGTCTGCCTTTTCTTCCTCAGCTGCTTCTTCAGCAGGTGCTTCTTCAGCGGCAGCTTCTTCGGCTGGTGCTTCCTCGGCGGCAGCTTCTTCGGCTGGCGCTTCCTCGGCGGCAGCTTCTTCGGCTGG